>Ga0209824_10000108_pt1 | contig 57531 bp, 43 predicted proteins | sample VDWuncwatermetaG_FD_184124 | JGI IMG/M metagenome (GOLD analysis project Ga0209824, IMG submission 184124) | Wastewater microbial communities from Netherlands to study Microbial Dark Matter (Phase II) - VDW unchlorinated drinking water (SPAdes)... ...
GCGCTGGGTGGGCTCGGCGGCAACATCAATCTGACCATCACCGCCCCGACCGTCACCGGGCGCGACATCACCGTCAGCGGCGCACTACAAACCTACGGCGGCGCAGGCGGCGGCGGCGGCAGCGGCGGCTATGGTGGCACCAACGGCACATATGGCAACGGCGGCAACGGTGCTGCGGGCAACGACGGCGGCACGATTATTGTAGAGGCTGGCTCGCCCGCGATCGGCGGCAACGTGACGCTACTCAGCAGCGCGAATGCTAATGGCGGCAACGCGGGTGCTGCGGGCTACGGCACAATCTACGGCCTAGCGGGCAACGGCGGCGGCGACGGTGGCAACATCACCCTCACCGCGCTCGGCGCGGATGGCACAATCAACGCGCCCAACTACTATATGCAAGCACAGGGCGGCTACGGCGGCATCGGCGCGGGCGGCGACGGCGGCATCGTGGCACTCACCACCCAAGACGGCGGCATCACGCTATACGGTGCGCTTGTCCAGGGCGGGAACGGTCAGAACGGCGGCGGCAAAGGCGGCGATGTGACTTTGCGCGTCGAAGATGCCGATGCGGTCGGGCGCGACATCACCTTCAACGGCGGCGTAATTTATGCCTACGGCGGCGGCGGTGGCGACGGTGTCGGCCTGGGGGGTAGCGGCGGCAATGTCACGCTCGAAGTTTTGAATGCCGATGGCGTGGCGGGTGCGGGCAACGTGACGGTGACCAATGGAGTCAATACCTACGGCTTTGACGGCAATACCGGCGGCGGCAATGGCGGCAATGTCACCCTCACCGCGCTCGGCACGGGCACGGTCAGCGTGACTTCCATCAGCGCGACTGGCGGCGGTGCGCTGGTCAGCGGCAACGGCGGCGACGGTGGTAGCGTCAGCATCACTACGGGTGCCAGCGTTGATCTAAATTTTGCTGTAAGCGTCTATGGCGGCGCGGCGACGGGCGGTGGCAACGGCGGCGTGGGCGGCAACATCAGCGTCACTGCCAACGGTGCCACTTCCGACATCATCGCCACCAATTTACTAAAAGCGACGGGCGGTTCGGGTGCGATTGCAGGCGCAGGCGGCATCGTCACTCTCAACGCGGGACGCAATATACTCGATGGCAACGGCGTGGATTGGAACGTCGAAGCCGCAACCCTCAACGCCACAGCAGGCACGCATATTGGCTCTAACGGCACTGTCACCGACGCGCTCGAAACCACCGTTGTGGGAGCGGCTTTAGCCGCGATAGGTGATGTTCATATCGCAGAAACCGACGCGCTCGATCTCGCCGCCTCAACCATCGGTGGTAATTTCACGCTCACCACCGCAGGCGCGATTTCCGACAGCGGCAACTTGAGCATCACTGGCACCACCAGCCTCACCGCGGGTGCCACCAACAGCATCGTGCTCAATAACAGCAACGACTTCGGCGGCGCAGTTACGATCGTGAGCGGCAAGGATGTCACCCTCAACGACATCAACGCGCTCGACCTCGGTGCTTCCACCGTCGGCGGCAATTTCATTGTCACCGCGAACGGCGCGATCTCCGACAGCGGCAACTTGAGCGTCACCGGCAGCACCAACCTCACCGCGGGTGCCACCAACAGCATCGTGCTCAATAACAGCAACGACTTCGGCGGCGCGGTTTCGATTGTGAGCAGCAACAACGTCACCCTCAACGACATCAACGCGCTCGACCTCGGCGCTTCCACCGTCAGCGGCAACCTCGGCGTGACTGCGGCGGGCGCGATAACCACCAGCGGCGCGATTTCATTCGGCGGCAACGCCACGCTCGCCGCCACCGGCACGTCTTCCGACATCATCGTCTCGCACAACCTCACCGCCACCGGCAGCGCGAACAACACGCTCACGCTGCAAGCCGACAACAGCATTTTCTTCAATAGCGGCGCGGATGTGAACACCACCAACGCGCTGCACGTGGTGTTGAATGCCGACCGCGATGCGGGTGCGGCGGGCTACGGCGGCGCGATTTCGCTGGGCGGCAACACGGTCATCACCAGCAAAGGTGGCGACATCACCCTCGGCGGCGGCGCAGACCCGACCATCACAGCGGCAGTCGGCACCTTAGCAAACTCCGTCGGCGTGAAACTCGACAACGCGCAACTGCTCTCCGGCAATGGCGCGATTTCCATCCGCGGGCAAAACGCCAGCGGGGCCAGCGGTCTCGACGGCGTGGTCTTGATCGGCGGCAGCGTGGTGCAAAGCACCGGCGGCAAGATCACCATCGAAGGCAAGGCGAACAACGCCAACGGCGATGTCTTCGGTGTATGGGTGACGGGAACCGGCACCAAGATTACCAGCACCAGCGGCAATATCAGTATCACCGGCTCGCATATCGGCACCGCCACCGCCACTGCGGGCAACCACGGCGTGGTGGTGTCGGATGCCGCGCTGATCGAAACCACCGGCAGCGGCAACGTCAGCTTGACTGGCACGGGCGCGGCGGGGAGCGACAACAACTTCGGTATCCAAATCGGCAGCGGCGCGGACGTTATTTCGTCGCAAACTACCACCGGTGCAGGCACGATTACGCTCAAGGGCACGGGCGGCGCGGGCTCGGGCGACAACAACTTCGGTGTGTATATCACCGATGGCGGCACCAGCATCACTTCCAGCATCGGCAACATCAGCATCACCGGCAACAACACCGCCACCGGCAGAAGCGTCGGTGTGCTCATAAGCAATACCGCCAACGTAACCACCAGCGGCATCGCCAATATCGATATTACTGGCACCGCCGCAACCGGCAGCGGTAGTGCCAGTTATGGTGTCGCCATACTCGCCAACGCCAAAGTGGAAAGCACCGCCGCCACCGGCGACACCACTAAAGGCAAAATTACCATTATCGGCAACGCCGGCACCGCGGGCGTGGGCAGTTCCGACGGCGGCGTGTTGCTTGGCGATGGTAGCTTTGGTGTGGGGGCGACAGGCAGCGGCGGCGATGTCAGCTCCGTTGACGGTGCCATCAGCATCACTGGCAGCGGCAACGGCACCGCTGCTGAGACTTATGGCGTTACCCTGTATCAAAATTCCACCGTCACTTCCACCGGCCTCGCCTCCATCAACATCAAGGGCACTGGCGGCACCGGTTCCGGCGGCAGCAACTACGGCGTGTGGATATTCGGCAACTCCGACATCATCAGCAGCGGCAGCGGCGCGATTACGCTCACCGGCACCGGACAGGGCACAGGCAGCAACAACTTCGGCATCAATATCTCCGATAGCGGCACCACGATCACCGCAGCGACCGGCGATATCGCCCTCACCGGCACCGGTGCTGCCGGCGCGGCGGGCATCAGCATTGTCAACGCCAGCGTAGGCAGCACCACACAGACCTCCGACATCCTGCTACACAGCTTGGCGGGAACCGGCATCAACTTAAACAGCGCGACAATCACCACCAAAGCCGCCACCGCAGGCAGCGATGTCACCCTCAATCTTGCAGGCGGCGGCAACGCCACGCAGACCGGCGGCAGCATCGTCGCCAGCGGCTTGCGATTATTGAGCGACACCGGCGGCAGCTTTACCCTCAACGCGGCGGGCAACGATGTCGCTATCCTCGCGGGCAACATCGCCGGCAACACGAGCTACACCGATGCGAGCGGCGTAGATATAGGCGCGCTCACCACCGCCCCCACCGCAGGCGGCACCGCGACCACCAGCGACGGCCTGACCGTCGGCGGCAACCTGGCACTCACCGCAAACGGCGCGGTTTCGGATAGCGGCAACCTCGCCGTCACCGGAACGACTTCGCTGACCGCAGGCGCGCTCAACGACATCGTTTTGGACAAGAGCAACAACTTCGGCGGCGCGGTCTCGGTGGTCTCCGGCAACAACGTCACTTTGAACGACACCGGCGCGATTGATCTCGGCGCATCGACCGTCAGCGGCAATCTGGATGCCACAGCAAACGCGGGGAACATCAGCACCAGCGGCAACATCAGCTTCGGCGGCAATGCCACGCTCACCGCCAAAGGCACGTCTTCGGACATCATTGTCTCAAACACCCTCACCCGCTCAACTTCTACGGCGGACACCACCCTCACCTTGCGTGCTGACAACAGCATCATTTTTAACAACACCAACGCGGATGTGGTCACCAACGGCACCGGTAAACAAAATGTAATTTTGAATGCTGACCGCGATGCCAGCGGCGCGGGTGCAATCGCGCTGGGTAGCGGCACAGTGATTACCAGCAACGGTGGCAACATCACCCTGGGCGGTGGTACAGATCCAACCACAACGGCGGCGTTTGGCACGGCGACGAATATTGAAGGTGTCAAACTCGATAACGCTCAACTGATTTCCGGCGTGGGCAATATCACCATCACCGGCAAGGGTGCCGGTACCGCGGTTGCTAACGCGCAGGGTGTGGCGATAGGAGGGAATACCAGCCTAGTGCAAGCCAGCTCCGGCAACATCAACATTATCGGCACGGGCGGTGCAGCCGCGACAGGCGGTTCCATCGGTTTTAGCCTCACCAGCAACGCCACGGTGCAATCTACCACCACTGGCAATATCACCATCACTGGCACCAACGTCAGCGGTGCGAGCAGCAACAACCAAGGTGTACTAATCAGCAACGGCAAAATTTTGACCGACGCATCAGGCAACATTGCCATCACCGGCACCTCGGCGGAAGCAGCAGCTTCCGCGATCCACGCAGGCTTGTCGGGCACCACTAACATTATCGGCGGCGCGACTGCGACAGGTAATATTTTATTACACGCAACAGGTGGCACTTCGCCGGACATCGCGCTGGGCGCAGGGACGACAATACAGACCACCGGAGCAGTCACATTGAATGCGGGTGCCGGGGTTGCACAAACAAATGGCACGGGTGCGATTCTCGCAGGTTCGTTGCGTTTGCTTGGCACTGGGACTTTCAGCCTGGCCAATACCAGCAACGATATTGGCACGCTCGCGGGCAACGTCACCGGCAGCGTCAGCTTTGTCGATGCCAACAGCTTTGCTCTCGGCGCAGTGACATCGGCACCTACGGCGGGCGGCGCGGCGACGACCAGCACCGGCCTCACCGCCAGCACCACCGTCAACCTCATCGCCACGGCAGGCGCGATCACCGACGGCATCGCCGGCGAAGGTGCGGGTTTTGAAAACGTCAGCGGCACGGTGGTTACATTGACCGCAAGCACCGGCATCGGCACGGCACTCGACGACATCAACACCGCCGCCACCGAACTCGATCTCACCACCGGAAGTGGCGGCATCACCATCGCAGAAACCAACGCGGTGCAACTCGGTAACGCCACTGGCGGTATCAACACCACCACCAGCGGCGACATCGTAGTCGTGGCGGGTGGCGCGATCACTACCGGCAACAGCACTACCACCGCAGGCGGCGGCAACATCAGCATCAGCAACACCGCAGGCGCAATCACTTTGAGCAATGCGGTCACCGCCAACGGCGCGGGCAATGTCACCCTCAACGCCGCCGCATTGCTGACCGCCAACGCGGCGATCAGCAGCACCAGCGGCAATCTGAGCCTGACCGGTGTGGGCGTGACCAGCACGGCGGCAGGCACAGCGAATGCGGGCAGCGGCACGATTCTGGTCGATGCCAACGACGGCGCGATCAGCCTCGCGGGCACACTCACAACCACCAACGCCACTGCCACCGCAGTACGCATCATCGACGCGACCACCGCATCGCTGGGCAGCATCACCGCTACTGCGGGCACGGTCACACTCGGCGGCGCGACCACAGACAATCTCTCCGGCGCGGTGACACAAAGCGGCGCGACCATCATCAAAGCCGCCACGCTCACCGGCAACGCGGGCAGCACGGTCACGCTCGGTGTTAACGCCAACGAAATCGGTAGCTTGGCCGCGTTCACGAGCAACGGCGCATTTGCCCTCAACGATGCCACCGGTGGTTTGAACGTCACCGGCGCGGTTTTCAACAGCAACATCGGCCTGGCGAGCATCACCACCAGCGGCGGCGCACTGGCCGTGACCAGCACCGGTAGCGTTGCAGGTGCGAACGTATCGCTGACCACCACCGGCGCAAACGACATCACCCTCGCGGGAAACCTCGTTAGCGGCACTGGTGGCACGATCACGCTGGTCTCTGGCGGCGCGATCAGCCAGTCGGCGGGTGGGATCTTCGCTGACAGCACTACCAGCCTCACCGCTGGTTCGACCAACGACATCGTTTTAGACAAGAGCAACAATTTCGGCGGCGCGGTTTCAATTGTGAGCGGCAACAACGTCACCCTCAACGACACCGGCGCGCTCGACCTCGGCGCATCGACCGTCAGCGGTAATTTGATCGTCACCGCCAACGGTGCGGTTTCGGATTCGGGCAACCTCGCCATCACCGGAACGACCAGCCTCACGGCGGGCGCACTCAACGACATCACACTCAACAACAGCAACAACTTCGGCGGCGCGGTTTCCATCGTCTCCGGCAACAACGTGACTCTCAACGACACCGGCGCGATTGATTTAGGCGCATCGACCGTCAGCGGTAATTTCGTCATCACCGCCAACGGCGCGGTTTCGGATTCCGGTAATTTGAGCATCACCGGCGCGACTTCGCTCACCGCAGGCGCGGGCAACGACATCGTGCTCGACAAGAGCAACAACTTCGGTGGCGCGGTTTCTATTGTCTCCGCCAACAACGTCAGCTTGAACGACATCAACACGCTCGACCTCGGCGCTTCGACCGTCAGCGGCAACTTGACTATCACCGCCAACGGCGCAGTCTCGGACAGCGGCAATCTCGCCATCACCGGAACAACTTCGCTCACCGCAGGCGCACTCAACGACATCATTCTCGACAAGAGCAACAACTTCGGCGGCGCGGTTTCCATCGTCTCCGCCAACAACGTCACTTTGAACGACATCAACACGCTCGACCTCGGCGCATCCACCGTCAGCGGCAATCTGACCCTCACCGCCAACGGCGCGGTGACCACCAGCGGCGCGATTTCCTTCGGTGGCAACGCCACCCTCACCGCTACGGGCGCGGCCAGCGATGTGATCGTTTCCCACAACCTCACCGGCTCAGGCAGCGCGGGCAACACCCTCACGCTGCGCGCCGACAACAACGTCGCCTTCAACAGCGGCGCGGACGTGGGCAGCACCAACGCGCTGCACATCGTTTTGAATTCCGACCGCGATGCCGATACCGCCGGCGGCGGCGGCGCGATACACATCGGCGCGGACAGCGTCATCGCCAGCACAGGCGGCAACATCACTTTGGGCGGCGGCACCGACCCGGCGACGGCGGCGGCAAAAGGCAACGCCTCGCTCAAGAACGGCGTTTTGATCAACGGCACGCTTGATGCCGCTGGTAGTGCTACTGGCGGCAACATTCAGATACGCGGAGATTCTGACCTCAACGCCATCAACGGCACCCTTGATGTTCACGGCGTAGCCATCCGCGATGGCGGTAACGTCTCGACGGCGGGCGGCGGCAATATAGACATCACCGGCAACGCCCTGCGCGGTGGCGAACATGCTTGGGGAACCGCGGTCATTTACGGCGGCACGGTCAGCGCGGTCGATGGCGACATCACCCTCAACGGCGCGGGCGGTGACGGGGCCAACGCCATCGGTGTTGTCGTGCACTGGAACGCGAAGGTTGGAGCCACGGGCACGGGCGATATTTTCATGATCGGCACGGCGGGCACCGGCACCAATTCTTCTCGCGGGGTGGCGGTGGTATCGGTTGGCGCCAACCTCGCAGAGGTGAGCACCAACAGCGGCAACATCAGCTTGCAAGGCACCAGCAACGGCACGGGCGCAGACGATTTCGGCACCCACATCACCGGCGGCAACGGCGGGGTGGTCTCCATCAGCGGCGATATCGCCTTGACCGGCACCGGGGGCACGGGCAGCGCGGGCAACGGCGTGGTGGCCAATCTCCAGGCTTCCGGCATCAGTTTGATCGGCGGCGGCACTTCCGGCGACATCCTCATCCACGGCTTGAGCGGCACCGGCATCACCCTGACCAGCGCCAACATCGCCACCACCGGCAACCTCACGCTGCGCGCGCAAGGCGGCGGCAATGTGGCGCAGACCGATGGTGTTATTACCGCCGGCGGCCTGCGCCTGCTCAATGACACCGGCGGAAATTTCACGCTCTCATCCGCCAGCAACGATGTCGCCACGCTTGCCGGGAATATCGCGGGCAGCCTGAGCTACACCGACGCGAGCGGTGTCGCTATCGGCGCGGTCACTTCGGTCGCTGCGGCGGGCAACGCGGCGACGACCACCACCGGGCTGACCACATCGGGCAATTTTTCCCTCAGCGCCAGCGGCGACATCACGCAAACGACCGGTGCCACGCTGAAAGTGAGCGGCACCTCGATCATCAACGCCGGCAGCGGCAACATCACCCTGACGAATTCCACCAACAACTTCACCGGCGCGCTCACGCTCAGCGGCGGCAACACGCAAATCGCGCAGGCGGGAACCACCGTGCTCGCCACCGTCACCACCAGCGGCAACCTCGGTTTCACCAGCGGCGGCGGCATTTCGCAATCCGGCACTATCGTCGTCGCCGGCACGTTGGCGCTGGATGCGGGCGGCAGCATTATTCTCACCGATGCGAAAAACGATTTCGGCAGCGTCAATATCGTCAACGCGGCCAACGTCACGCTCGTCGATGTCAACGGGATCGACCTCGCCGCGACCACGGTGAGCGGCAGCCTCGACATCACCGCCGGCGGCGGCATCACGCAATCGGCGGCGGTTTCGGTCGGCGGCACCGCCACGCTTTCGGCGACCGACCCGAAATCCGGCAACCCCGCCGACATCGTGCTCGACAACGCCGGCAACAATTTCGGTACGGTGGTCATCACCAGCGGCAACAATGTCACCCTCGCCGACAGCAACACGATAGCCCTCGGCGCATCCACCGTCAGCGGCACCCTCACCGTCAATTCAAACGGGATCACGCAATCCGGCGCGATCACGACGGCGAACGCCAACCTCAACGGCGGCAACGGCGCGATCGCGTTGAACAATACCGGCAACGATTTCACCGGCACGGTATCGGTCGCCAACAACGCCAACAACGTCACGTTGGTCGATAAAAACAGCATCGTGCTCGGCGACGCGAAGCTGCTCAACGGCGGCGTGTTGAGCGTCACCGCCGCCAACGGCGCGATCACCCAGGCCGCCAACACCATGCTTTCCGCAGCGGCGGCAACGCTCAACGCGACTGGCGGCATCAACGTGGTCACGGCGGTGGCGAGCATTTCCAGCAGCAACACCGTCTCCGGCAACACCGTCATCAGCAACAGCGGCGCGCTCAGCGTCGGCAACATCAGCGATAGCGGCAAGGTGACGTTGACCAACAACGCCGCGCTGACGCAAAGCGGCGGCACCGCCGTAACCGCGCTGGATTTGCTGGCGCAGGCCGCAGGCGGCATCGTCTTAAACACCACCGTCACCACCCTCGCCACCAGCGACACCGGCATCGGCAACACCACCATCACCAACAGTGGTGCTGTCACGCTCACCAGCGCGAGCGTCAATTCCGGCAGTTTCACTTTGAACAACACCGGCAACGCCACCATCGACGGCAGCGTGGATGCGGCGGGCGTGAGTTTGCACGCGGGCGGGGCAGCAGCAAATTTGACTTTCACCGGAAAATCTAACGTCGCATCCACCGCCGCATCGAACCTCACCGCCGCGCAGGATGTGATCGTCAACGGCGGCCAGGCAAGCAGCGCAGGCGACACCACGCTGACGGTGGGGCGCGACCTGAGCATAGATCAAGGCGGAAAAATTGAAGCGATCGGAACACCGGCTGCGGGAACAACACCGGCTGTAGGAAGCTCCGTGCATGGAACCATAGGCGGGAATGTCAATATCACCGGTGGCACCACCGCCGCCTCGGTTTTGTCCGGGTCGCTCGACATCGGCAGCGAGGCCAGCCCGCTCAACGTCGGCGGCGAGATTTACCTCAACGACGGCCCCGATGTGGGTGGAGTGCCCACCGGTGCCGGCGCGATATTTAAAGCAAATTCACCCAATTCGATATGGATACGCTTCGTCAATCCGGATACCACCATCGGCTACACCGTCAACGGGGTGCCACAAGCGATCACCAACGGCAACAGCGGCTTCTTCGTGGACGGGTCGCCGGGCCAATTGGGCGTGAATTTTCACGCCAATGTCGCCAGCATCGCCACCAGCACCGAAGTCATCTCCAATTTGGTCAATGACATAATCATCGAGCCGACCGACACCGGCGGCGATACAACGACCGAGCAGGAGAAGAAGAAAGAAGAAGTGGTCGCGGAAGGCGATGGCGGCGGCGATCCCACAGGCGACCCGGCGCAGCAGATGCCGGTGTGCAAGTAACTGGAGCGCGAGCGTCTCGCTCGCTTGTTACGTTTGCGAGCGGGACGCTCGCGCTCCCAGTAGGGTGCACTGCGCGCACCAGATGGTGCATGGAATGCACCAACACAAACGCGAATAAATTGAAGAATGCCAACCATACTCAGGATCGAGGCATATCGTTTCTACTTTTACAGCAACGAAAAAGGCGAGCCGCCACATATTCATGTGCACCGAGACCGGTGTCTCGCCAAGTTTTGGTTGAATCCGGTGGCATTGGCCGGTTCAAAACGCTTTGCGTCGCACGAGTTGCGAGCGATACAGAAACTTGTCGAGGAAAACAAAAAAATATTTCTGGAGGCATGGAATGAGCACATTGGCGATTGAAACACATCCTCTGGCGCAGAATATTGAGTTCACAGAAGATGATCTAGTCGTGTCATTGGTAGATGGAAGAAAAGTAGCCGTCCCGTTAGTATGGTTCCCGCGTCTATCCAGTGCCACAAAAAAGCAGTTGGAAAATTACCAGCTTCTGGGTGACGGTGTAGGCATACATTGGCCGGAAATAGACGAAGACCTGAGCGTGGCTGGGTTGTTGGCTTTGTAGGTAGAGTGCACTCCGTGCACCAGATGGTGCGCACAGCGCACCCTACGGGATGTGCGATACGCGGTTTTTGTAGGTGCGAATTTATTCGCACAGCGCTGCTCGCAACCAGCGGCGATGCGCGAATAAATTCGCGCCCACAGGAGCCTACAACTGTTCCGTGTAACGATGCTTTCTGTGCAATATGTAGGGTTGAAAAACTCAAAAAATAAACGAACAAGAGAGTGACACAAAATGAAACCGATGTTTGACAACCGTTGCGCACTCGCACTGATTGCCGCCGCTTGGCTGCTCGCCAGCGCGTCGGCCACGGCCTCGGATAATCGCCTGAGCCTGGTGGCCGTCTTGATCGCGCAGGCCGATCTCGCGCCCGCTTCGCCCGCTGAAGCCGAGGCCGAAAAGCCGCTGCGTTTCACGATTACCGGCTACAAGGTGGAAGGGGCGAAGCTGGTTAGCCAAGAAGATATCGCTCGAACGGTGGCACCGTTTATCGGCCCCGACAAAGATTTTGCCGACATCCAGTACGCCATCGAGGCGATCGAGGCGCTCTACGTCGAACGCGGCTTTGGCTCGGCGCGCGTGGTGCTGCCCGAGCAGGAATTGGAGCAGGGCAGCATCAGTTTGCGCATCGTCGAAACGCGCATCGGTAAGGTGACGGTGACCGACAACAAATTTTTCAGCGAACAAAATGTGCTCGCGGCGGTGCCGTCGGCGCGTCCCGGCGCGGTGCCGCGCGCCAAGCAGATCGCCAAGGAATTGAAACTCGCCAACGAGAACCCGTCGCGGCAGATCAACGTGGTGCTCAAAGCGGCGGAGAATGACGAGGAAGTTGATGCCAATCTGGTGGTCACGGACAGCAAACCGGTGACATGGGGGGTGTCTTTCGACAACACCGGCGCACCCGAAACGGGTGATCACCGCATAGGTTTTTCGGTGCGCCACGCGAATTTGTTCGACCGTGATCACGTCGGCAGTTTGCAGTATCTGACCTCGCCGCAATATACCGGGCGCGTCAAGGTGCTCGGCGGCAGCTACAAAGTGCCGCTGTATGCCAGCGGCAATAGCGTGGAAGTGTTCGGCGGTTACTCGAACGTCAATTCGGTGGTGGGGGGCTTGCAGAATTTTCAGGGCGGCGGTTTGTTGTTCAGCGGGCGTTATAACATCACGCTGGAAAAAGCGGCGGGCTTCGATCAAAGCGTCTCGCTGGGCGTCGATTGGCGCGATTTCAAGCGTATCGAGCAGACCAATACCGTACCGCCGACAGTCCTTTTCAACGAAGTGGTGGTCACGCCGATCAGCGCGACCTATGTCGCGCTCGGCAAATTCGATAATAGCGATCTCAACGGCAGCGCCTCGCTTTCTGTAAATATCCCTGGGGCCAACAAGGGCACAGCGGCGGATTTTGCCGCCTACGACAACACAGGAGGCGGTCTCCTGCCCGATCCCAATTACCATGTGGTGCGCTATTCCGGCGGCTACAGCACGGTGATCGGTGATGACATGCAGTTTCGCAGCGCGCTCGTCGGACAATGGTCGGACAACAAACTGGTGCTGGGCGAGCAAATGCGTTTAGGCGGATCGACGGCGGTGCGCGGTTTTTCCGAAGGCTCGGTAGGCGGCGACAGCGGCACACGCGCGAATTTTGAATTTTACTCTCCGGATTTCGGCGGCAAGTTCAGCGCGGGCGGCAATTTCAAAGCGCGCGCGCTGATTTTTTATGATTGGGGGCAAACCGAGACGAATTTCACCCAACAAAAAAACTCGATCTCCGGTGCCGGCCTCGGCTTGCGTTTGGGATTTTCGGATCAATTTGCTTTCCGTCTCGATTGGGCGCAAATTATCAATGCCGACGTTGACCCGCAGCAGCCCGCCGGGAAAATGCGCGTACATTTCGCGCTGGCGGCGAGTTTTTAAACCCGATATCGTTCCCACGCTCCGCGTGGGAACGCCGCCGTAACCGCTCTGCGGTGGGAAGTGCGTTTTGCGCATCTTGACATATGGGACGCGGAGCGTCCCAAGATGCGTTCCCGCGCGGAGCGCGGGAACGATATATAAATTCTGGGAGCGCGGGCATCTTGCCCGCGCTTCCAGAAGAAAGCGAATAAGTCAGATTTTGTAGCCCATGAGACGCAGAGCGTGTGAGCGACAAAAATCCCCCTCAATCCCCCTTTTTCAAAGGGGGAGGCGGTTAGTTGAATTTGGGCGGGCTATGCCTGCCGAACACCGCGAGTTGTCGGGCAAAGCCCGACCTACATTGGCTGCGGTTCACGTTTCAAACTTTGTCTGGAGTACAAAATGAAAAAATTTCTGATTACCTTAGCGGCGTTAGCTTGCATTTCCACCCTAGCGCAAGCCGCCGAACCCGACAAATCCTCCGCTGGCCGCGTCAACGCCATGAGCGGCACCTTGCTGGTGCAACGCGACGGCACCACCAAGGTGCTGGGGCCAAAATCCGAAATCAAACCCGGCGACGTGCTCAACACGCAGAAAGACAGCTTCGCGCAAGTCAAAATGAGCGACGGCAGCCAGGTGACATTGCGCCCCCATTCCACGCTCAAAATCGAACAATACCGTTTCAATAAAGACGCGCCCAAAGACGACAGCGCGGTGTTCAACTTGATCAAAGGTGGCTTGCGCAGCGTCACCGGCTTGATCGGCAAGCGCGGCGATTTGGACGCTTACAAAATGCGCACCTCCACCGCCACCATCGGCATCCGCGGCACGGATTTTTCGGCGCGCCTGTGCGCCAACAAAGCCTGCACCGACGAGGCTACCAAAGTTGCCGATGCCGCCAAAATTGCCGATGCCTCGCAACCCGCGCAGCCACAAGCGATCACTTCGCCGGTCATCGGTCGGGTGATGCTGGTGCAAGGCGAACTCATGGCAAAAGATGTCGCCAGCAAAGAGCGCAAATTGATTGTCGGCTCGCCGGTTTATCAGGGCGACACCTTGGTCACCGGCAAGAAAAGCTACGCGGTGGTGGCGATGCGCGATGAAGGTCGCGTCACTTTGCAGGAAAACACCGTGTTCCGCTTCGAGAAATTCGTGTTCAGCCGCAACCAGCCCGAAACGGAAAGTGCCGCGCTGCAATTGGTTAAAGGCGGCGTGCGCGTGCTGACCGGGCTGATCGGCAAAGTCAACCGCGACAAATATCAGTTCAAAGTATCGACCGCCACCATCGGTATCCGTGGCACCGGTTTCGATGCTTGGTGTAACGGCCCGTGCGCCGAAGGCAAGGGGCCGACTGACGGCGCGCTCGACGATGCGGTTCGCTTGGCCGCGTCCGACACGCACGGAGATAGCACCGCCTCCGATTGGTATGAACAGATCGCGCAAGTCGGCACTGCGGTTCAGTTAGACCCGTTGAATGGCGGCGGCGTTTATGTCTGGCAGGGCGAAGTGGTGTTGGTGTCACCAGGCGCGTCGCTGCTGGTCGCGCTCAATCAAGCCGCCATTATTTCGGCGCAAACCGGCAAGCCGGTGCCGCTGCTGGTGATCCCGCAAAGCATCCTCAACAGCACCGATCCGCGCCCGGATAGCATCCAAGTCGATATGAATAAAACCTTCGGTGCCGAAGTATCCGATGACCCCGGTTTTTACGTCACGGTACATGATGGCAACGTGATTCTGACCAAAGGCGATCAGTCGATCAACCTGGGGAAAAATGAAACCGGATTCGCCGACCAAACCACGCTCACGCGCCTGCAAGGCACACCGGCGTTCTTGCAGAGCGGCATCCAGGTGAATTCGGCGGGTTGTTTGGTGCAGTAGAAAAGGATCGAGGATCGAGGATCGAGGATTGAGGATCGAGTAAAATCTGGCTCGCTCGGTGCGCTGCCCCTCAATCCTCAATCCCCAATCCTCAATCCTCGCTCCTCGCTCCTCGCTCCCCAATCCTCGCTCCCCAATCCTCGCTCCTCGCTCCTCGCTCCTCAATCCCCAATCCTCAATCCCCGATCCCTGATACCTGTCCTCTGTCCTCTGTCCTCTGATGTATAATGCCCCCCTGTTGTTTTTTGCATGAGGGTCAAAATGCCAATTTACGAATACCTTTGCGGTGCTTGCGAGACCAAGCAAGAGGCTTTACAAAAAATGAGCGATGCACCGCTCACGCTGTGCCCGCTGTGCGGCAAGGAAAGTATGGTCAAGCTCGTCTCCGCCGCCGGCTTTCAGTTGAAAGGCAGCGGTTGGTACGTGACCGATTTCAAAAACGGCAACCAGCCCAAACCAAAAACGGATTCAAAAACTGACACGGCCGCCTCGCCCGCCCCTGCGCTCGAATCCACGGACACTGCTGCCCAGAAGCGGGCGGGTTTGGAACCCGCCCCTACCACAGCCACCACTCCGGCTGCTGCCTCTGCCCCCCCTGCTACCGTTCCCGCCGCCGCACCCTCTACTGCCGCCAACTAATATGAAACGCTATTTCATCACCGGCCTGCTGATCTGGGTGCCGCTGGGCATTACCGTCTGGGTGCTGAATCTTCTGGTCAGCGCGATGGACAAATCGCTGTTGTTGCTGCCCGCGAGCATCCGTCCTGAAAATCTTTTGGGCTTCTACGTCCCCGGTGTCGGCGTGGTATTGACGCTGCTGGTGGTGTTGGTGACCGGCCTGCTCACCGCCAATATCATCGGCCAGCGGCTGGTGCTGTTTTGGGAAGCGGTGTTGGCGCGCATCCCGGTGGTCAAATCCATTTATTACAGCGTCAAACAAGTCAGCGATACGCTGTTCTCCAGTCAGGGCGAAGCCTTCCGCAAAGCCTTGCTGATCCAGTATCCGCGCCAGGGTTCGTGGACGATCGCGTTCATGACCGGACAACCCGGTGGCGATGTCGTCAACCATCTCAAAGGCGAATACGTCAGCGTCTATGTGCCGACCACGCCCAATCCGACTTCCGGTTTTTTTCTGATGATGCCCAAAAGCGAAGTCATCGAACTCGACATGAGCGTGGATACCGCGCTCAAATATATTATTTCCATGGGGGTGGTCGCACCGAATGGGAATGGTAAAAAACACGTTGGACAATAAAACCTTTCGCCACGGATTAACACGGAAAAAGCTTCAGCCACGGATTAACACGGATTAACACGGATAAAATCGAAAGCAAAATCTGGGAAAGACAGCTTGCTCTTGTTTGGTTTTATCCGTGTTAATCCGTGTTAATCCGTGGCGAAGGGTTTTGACTTTTGTTTTTATCCGTGTCAATCCGTGGCTAAAACTCCTACCCCCCATTTTCCCACCCTACTATCCCGACTTCTGACACAACCATGCGTACCGATTACTGCGGCCTCATCAACATCCAACATTTAGATCAAACCGTCACCCTCAACGGCTGGGTGCATCGCCGCCGAGATCACGGCGGGGTGATCTTCATCGACCTGCGCGACCGTGAAGGTCTGGTGCAAGTGGTGTGCAACCCCGATAACGACATCGCTTTTAAAGCCGCCGAAGGTATCCGCAACGAATTCGTGCTCAAAATCACCGGCACGGTGCGCCGCCGTCCTGAAGGCACCGTCAACCCCAATCTGGTCAGCGGCGAAATCGAGGTGCTGGTGCAATTCATCGAAATCCTCAACCCCTCGTTGCCGCCGCCATTTTTGATGGACGACGACAATTTGAGCGAGAGCGTGCGCCTGCAACACCGCTACTTGGATTTGCGTCGCCCGCAAATGCAAAAAAATCTGCGGCTGCGTTACAAAGTGGCGATGGCGGTGCGCACCTATCTCGATCAGCACGGCTTTATCGACATCGAAACGCCGATGCTGACCAAATCTACCCCCGAAGGCGCGCGCGATTATCTGGTGCCTTCCCGCGTCCACCCCGGACATTTTTTCGCGCTGCCGCAATCACCGCAGTTGTTCAAACAACTGCTGATGGTATCGGGTTTTGATCGCTATTATCAAATCACCAAATGTTTCCGCGACGAAGATTTGCGTGCCGACCGCCAGCCCGAATTCACGCAAATCGACATCGAAACTTCTTTTTTGACCGAAAAAGAAATCATGGCGTTGATGGAAGAAATGATCCGCAGTCTGTTCAAAAATACTTTGAACATAGACTTGCCCAACCCCTTCCCACAAATCACTTATGCTGAAGCCATGGCCAAATACGGCTCTGACAAACCCGACTTGCGCGTCTCGCTCGAATTGACCGAGCTCACCGAGGTGATGGCGGATGTCGAATTCAAAGTGTTCCGCGAAGCCGCGCAGAAAGACGGCGGGCGCGTCGCGGCATTATGCGTACCGCAGGGCGGCGAAATCTCGCGCAAGGAAATCGACGACTACACCAGCTTTGTCGCGATCTACGGCGCGCGCGGACTGGCCTACATCAAAGTCAACGCGCTCGAAAAAGGGCTGGAAGGCTTGCAGTCGCCCATCCTCAAATTCTTGACCGAGCCGGTGGTGAAAACCATTTTAGAACGCACCGGCGCTAAAGACGGCGACGTGATTTTCTTTGGCGCGGACAAGGCCAAAATCGTCAACGAAGCCCTGGGTGCGCTGCGCGCCAAGATCGGCCACGACCGCGGCTTTGCGGATCAAGGCTGGAAACCCTTATGGGTCGTTGATTTCCCGATGTTTGAACGCGATGAAGAAAACAACCGCTGGGCGGCGTTGCACCACCCCTTCACCGCGCCCGCCGACGGCCACGAAGATTTGTTGACGAGCGATCCCGGCAAAGCCTTATCCAAAGCCTACGACATGGTGTTAAACGGCTCGGAAATCGGCGGCGGCTCGGTGCGCATCCACAGCCAAGAAGTGCAATCCAAAGTGTTCCGCGCGCTCAACATCGGCGCGATCGAGGCGCAAGAAAAGTTCGGCTTCCTGCTCGAAGCCCTGCAATACGGCGCACCGCCCCACGGCGGCATCGCTTTCGGGCTGGACCGCATCGTCACCATGATGGTAGGCGAAAACTCGATCCGCGATGTCATCGCCTTCCCCAAGACCCAACGCGCGCAATGCCTGCTGACACAAGCACCGAGCGGCGTGGATGAAAAGCAGTTGCGCGAATTGCATATCCGACTGCGGCAGGTGGACGTGGCAAAAAGTTAATAGGGAAAGTCATACCGCATAGACGCAGAGAGCGCAGAGGTGCAGAGGAAGCTGATACACGTGAGAATATCCTGAAATTACACACCAGTCAGGAATATGGGCGACATTCGACGCGACTTTGTAGGTCGGGCTATGCCCGACAACGGTGCGAATTGTCGGGCATAGCCCGACCTACAAAACCCGACTCGCAGCGTGATGTTGTTTTAATTTCTGACCGCTGTGTAATATCAATCTGCTTTTGCTTTTCTCCGTGTTCTTTGCGCCTCCGCGTTCTCTGCGTCTATGCGGTTCAGTGGGTTTGTTTCTAAAGCGCATGTTTAAAACGCCCATCTCCGTTCTGGTCGTCATCCACACCCCCGACCTGCAAGTGTTGCTGCTGGAACGCGCCGACCATCCCGGCTATTGGCAGTCGGTGACGGGCAGTCAGGATGCGGGCGAGACCTTACCGGCCACTGCCCTGCGCGAAATCGCTGAAGAGACGGGTCTCGCCGTATCCCAAACCGCCCTCACCGACTGGCACCTGCAACAGGAATATGAAATTTACCCGGAGTGGCGTTGGCGCTACGCCCCCGGGGTGACACGCAATACCGAGCATGTATTCAGTTTGCGGCTGCCCGCGCCTGTCGCGGTCACACTTGCGCCGCGCGAGCATTTGCACTATGTTTGGTTGCCTTGGCAAGAAGCGGCGGAAAAAGCTTTCTCGCCCACTAATGCAACGGCTATCCGGGCATTACCGCAACGCGAAAATCTGCGGCGATCGAGGTGAAAATATAGGCCAATGTGCGAATACCTCGGTCCCGCTTGACGGGAAATTCGCACAACCTCACTCTAACCTCGACTTAAATTTAATCAAAGCTTATGCAAACACAAGCCATCTCTTTTGAACGCTTCGACAAACTGCAAGACGCGGCTTGTGCCGAACGTATCGCCACCGCTCGCGCCGCACTGGGCAAGCGCGCGGTGATCCTCGCGCACCACTACCAGCGTCCCGATGTTTACCAATACGCCGACATCACCGGGGATTCGCTCAAGCTCTCGCGCCTCGCCGGGCAAACCGACGCGGAATACATCGTGTTCTGCGGCGTACATTTCATGGCGGAGGTTGCCGACATCCTCTCACAACCACATCAGATCGCCATCCTGCCGGATTTGGCGGCGGGCTGTTCGATGGCGGACATGGCGAGCCTTAACAAAGTGGAACGCGCCTGGCGCGAGTTATCGGAAGTGTTGGAGCCAGACGAAATGATCACGCCGGTGACCTACATCAATTCCGCCGCCGACCTCAAAGCTTTTTGCGGCGAGCACGGCGGCATCGTCTGCACCTCCAGCAACGCTACTAAAATTTTAGAATGGTCGTTCGCGCAGCGCGAAAAAGTGCTGTTTTTTCCAGACCAGCATTTGGGCCGCTGGAGCGGTTACAAAATGGGCATCCCCATGGACGAAATGGCCGTGTGGGATTTTGACGAGCCGCTCGGCGGACTTACGCCAGCAGAAATCAAAAAAGCGAAAATACTACTGTGGAAAGGCCATTGCTCGGTGCATCAAATGTTTCAGCCGCAACACATCATCAAATTCCGCAACCAATATCCAGAAGGCCTGGTGATCTCGCACCCCGAATGCGGCTTCGAGGTGTGCAAGCAATCGGATTATGTCGGCTCGACCGAAACCATCATACAGACCATACGCAACGCGCCCGAAGGCACGCGCTGGTTGGTCGGCACGGAATTAAATCTGGTGACGCGCATCGCCGAAGAGTTCAAACCGCAAAACAAAATCGTGCAGTTCATGGCCTCGACCGTGTGCATGTGCTCGACCATGGCGCGCATTGACCCACAGCATCTGGCATGGACGCTGGAAAATTTAGCCGCAGGAAAAGTGGTCAATCAAATTTCCGTGCCGGAGGCAGATGCGAAATCAGCCAAGATCGCGCTGGAGCGGATGCTTGCAGCATCTTAAAATCAAAACCCAAATCAGCCACAGAGATCACAGAGGACACAGAGAAATTCAAAAACAAAAGAACGACAACCTATCTCTTGTTTTTGACCTTGTTTTTGACCTTGTTTTTCTCTGTGTCCTCTGTGTCCTCTGTGGCTAGAATTTGATCTTGCCCTCATTCATGACCCCGCTCCACATCGCCACCTACAACATCCACAAAGGCTTCTCGCATTTCAACCGGCGTATGGTGATGCACGAGCTGCGCGACCAACTGCGCGCGCTCGGCAGCGACATCGTGTTTCTGCAGGAAGTCGTCGGCCTGCACCGCCATCACGCCAGCCGTTTTGAAAATTATCCGGCTGGCCCGCAATACGAGTTTCTCGCCGATGCGGTGTGGAGCGACTTTGCTTATGGCAAAAATTCGGTGTATGACGCGGGGCATCACGGCAACGCGATTTTGAGCCGCTACCCTATCGTGCGCTGGGACAACGAGGACATTTCTGCGCACCGTTTCGAGGAGCGCGGGCTGCTGCATTGCGAGATCGCCATGCCCGGTTGGGACCAGCATTTGCATTGTGTTTGTGTGCATTTGGGTTTGTTCGTACGCGGGCGGCGCAAGCAGTTGCAAGCGATAGAGCGGCGCATCGAAGGCTGGGTGCCACCCGACGCGCCGCTGATACTCGCCGGCGATTTCAACGACTGGCGCGAAGTCGCGGGCAAGGTGCTGGTCGAGGGGCTGGGCTTGAGCGAGGCGTTCGAACTGACGCGAGGTCGCACCGCGCAAAGCTATCCGGCGACGCTGCCGCTGTTCCGCCTCGACAGAATTTATGTGCGCGGCCTGCATGTGGAAAAAGCCGACGTGCACCACGGCCACCCGTGGTCGAGAATCTCGGATCACGCCGCCTTGTCGGCGAGCCTGACACGAAAATGATGACAAAATCTTTATCCACAGATTACGCAGATTACACAGATTCGAAAAATGATTTCAATAAGGCGCAGTCAATTGGCATGTGCGTAGAAAAGTGACTTGCTAATCTGTGTAATCTGCGTAATCTGTGGACAAGTTTTTTTGCCAGCTTCCTTTCTGGCTACTGCATCCCTATTTATGACTACCCCCCATTTCATCGGCGGCAACGCCCTCACCCTGCTGACAAATGGCGAAGAATATTTCCCCGCTTTGATCAAAGCGATAGACGGCGCGCTGCATCAGGTGCATCTGGAAACTTACATTTTCGAGCTCGATGCAACCGGCAGACAAATCGCCGATGCTTTGAAAAATGCGGCGCAACGCGGAGTCGGCGTGCATGTGCTAGTCGATGGCTACGGCTCGCAAACGCTGCCCAAAACGTTCATCGCGGAAATGCTCGCAGCCGGAGTAGAGTGGCTGATTTTTCGCCCCGCGATTTCGCCGTGGACTTTGAAACGGGTACGGCTGCGCCGCTTGCACCGCAAGCTGGCGGTGGTCGATGGGCGCATCGCCTTTGCCACCGGCATCAACATTATCGACGATTTGAATCCGCCCGCCTTGGAAGCGCCGCGCTTTGATTACGCCGTCACCGTGCAGGGACCGCTGGTGGCGGAGATGCATCGCGCGGTAAGCCATTTGTGGATGTTGACGGCGTGGTCGCAACTCAAACGACGTTGGGCGCGCCGCGAGAAAAATAAATCGCAGTCCGCCGAATTTGCGCCGCCGCATCCCGCCGGCAAACAGCGCGCCGCGCTGGTGATGCGCGATAATTTTCGCCACCGCCGCGACATCGAGCGCGAATACCTGCGCGCCATCGGCCACGCCCGCGAAGAGATCATCATCAGCAATTCTTATTTTTTGCCGGGCGCAAGGTTTCGCCGCGCCCTGGTCGCTGCCGCCGCCCGAGGGGTGCGCGTGGTGCTGTTGCTGCAAGGCAGAGTCGAATACCGTTTGCAACACTACGCCACCCACGCGCTCTATGGCAGCCTGCTCGATGCTGGCGTGGAAATTCATGAGTATCATAAAAGTTTCCTGCACGGCAAAGTCGCGGTCATCGACACGCACTGGGCCACGGTGGGATCGTCCAACATCGATCCATTCAGTTTGTTGTTATCGCGCGAAGCCAATGTGGTGGCGATGGACACAGCCTTTGCCACCGAATTGCGCGACAGCCTCAATCTCGCCATCAAAAATGATTCCACCAGAATCGGGCGCGCGAATTGGCACAACCAACCGTGGTTGAACCGCGTGCTGAGCTGGATCAGCTACGGTATCGTGCGTTTTTTGCGCGGCATGGTAGGCTATGGCAAATATTAAAGGCGTGATTGGTGATTAGTGAGTTTCAAAGGCGTGAATAGTGATTAGTGATCAGTGAATAAAATCAACAGCGATCACCGATCACCATTCACCGATCACCAATCACCAATCACCAATCACCATTCACTTTTCACTATTCACCAATCACCAATCACCATTCACAAATCACTACTAAAAAATGCGCCCTACCCGCTTTGAAAAACCCGCAGCCCAGCGCAACGACTGGCAAACAATCCGCGCGCTGCTTCCCTATTTGATGGAGTTCAAGGGGCGCGTCGCGCTCGCGCTGGTGTTGCTGCTGCTCGCCAAGCTCGCCAACGTTTCGGTGCCGCTGGCGCTCAAAGAGATCGTCGATGCGCTCGATCGGCCGCAGGCGATGCTGGCCTTGCCGATCATGTTTGTGGTCGGCTATGGCGTGTTGCGTTTGTTCAGCACTTTATTTGGCGAATTGCGCGACGCGGTGTTCGCCAAAGTCACGCAGCGCGCCATCCGCCGCGTGGCGATCCGCGTGTTCGGGCATTTGCACAAGCTGTCGTTGCGCTTCCATCTTGAAAGACAAACCGGCGGCGTGTCGCGCGACATCGAGCGCGGCACGCGCGGCATTTCTTTTCTGCTCAATTTCATGCTCTTCAACATCGTGCCGACGCTGGTTGAGATCGCGCTGGTGGCGGCCATCCTCCTCGCCAAATACGACATTTGGTTTACGGTGACCGTGTTCGGCACGCTGGTCGCTTACATCGCGTTCACGCTCTTTATCACCGAATGGCGCATGATTTTCCGCCGCACCATGAACGACATGGACTCCAAAGCCAACACCCGCGCTATCGACAGCCTGCTCAACTACGAGACCGTGAAATATTTTGGCAACGAGGCCTGGGAAGCGCGCCGCTACGACGAGCACATGCAGAAATGGGAAGCGGCGGCAGTCAAAAACCAGACCTCGCTGTCCGCGCTCAACGCCGGGCAGAGCGCGATCATCGCCGTGGGGGTGACGCTGCTGATGTTGCTGGCGACCGACGGCGTGGTCAAAGGCACGATGACGCTGGGCGATCTGGTGCTGGTCAACGCCTTCATGTTGCAGCTCTATATGCCGCTGCATTTTCTGGGATTCGTGTACCGCGAGATCAAACACTCGCTCGCCGACATGGAAAAAATGTTCAACCTGCTCGCGGAAAATACCGAAATCAGCGACGCGCCAGACGCGCCCGACTTGGTCACACAGAACGCGGCGGTGCGCTTCGACCACGTGAATTTTAGTTACGAGGCCAACCGGCAGATATTGTTTGATGTCAGCTTCGAGATACCCGCCGGGCGCACGGTGGCGGTGGTGGGGCACAGCGGCTCCGGCAAATCCACGCTGGCGCGGCTGCTGTTCCGCTTTTACGATGTCGGCAACGTCCATGCGGACGCGACAGGCTGCATCCGCATCAACGGGCAAGACATACGCAAAGTCACGCAAGCCAGCCTGCGCGCCGCCATCGGCATCGTGCCGCAGGACACGGTGCTGTTCAACGACAGCATCTATTACAACATCGCCTACGGCAAACCCGCGGCCACGCGCGAGGAGATTATCGAGGCCGCCAAATCCGCGCACATCCACGATTTCATCGAATCGCTGCCGGACAAATACGACACCACCGTGGGCGAGCGCGGCCTGAAATTATCCGGTGGCGAAAAGCAGCGCGTGGCCATCGCGCGCACCGTGTTGAAGAACCCGAAAATTCTGATTTTCGACGAAGCCACCTCCGCGCTCGACTCCAAATCCGAAAAAGCCATCCAGGCCGAACTCAAACGCATCGCCGCCAACCGCACCACGCTGGTGATCGCGCACCGGCTTTCCACTATCGCCGATGCCGACGAAATTTTGGTGATGGACCAAGGCCGCATTATCGAACGCGGCAGCCACCGCCACCTGCTCGACTTAGACGGCGCGTACGCCCACATGTGGGCGTTGCAACAGCAGGAAGAAGAGAAACAATATCTGGTCGAAGCGGCGCAAGCGGCGTAACGTAGCAACGCAATAACCCTAAAAACCGTATTTGAAACACCAAGTCACCAAGAACACCAAGAAGCACAAAGGAAGCGTAGAATTTTTGTTCTCTGATGAGAGTGTGTGCTCTAAAATCTTGGTGCGCCTTAGTGAACTTGGTGACTTGGTGGTGCAACTGCTTTTTTTAGGATACTCTCTCGCTCCCTATTTCTGCGTGTTTCATTTTTTCCGATGCCCAAAAATTTCGATTTGATCGTGTTCGACTGGGACGGCACGCTGATGGATTCTGCCGCGACGATTGTTTCGGCTATCCAGAAATCTGCACAGGATACAGATCTCCCTATCCCGACGGATGCCGCAGCGCGGCACATCATCGGTTTGGGTCTGGTGGAGGCATTGACGTATCTGTACGGCGAGCTTTCCATGCCACAGCAAAATCGGTTGGTCGACCGCTACCGGCATCACTACATCGCCGCGAGCGCTCATCTGCCTTTGTTTGCGGGGGTGGACGCGCTGCTCGCCGCGCTGCACGAGCAGGGCTATAAACTGGCGGTAGCGACCGGCAAAGGCCGTTCTGGCTTGGATAGCGTGTTGGCCTCCAGCGGGTTGAGAGATTATTTTCACGCCAGCCGTTGCGCCGACGAAACTTTTTCCAAGCCGCATCCGGCGATGTTGCTGGAACTGATGGACGAGTTGGACAGCACGACCGAGCGCACACTGATGATCGGCGACACCAGCCACGATTTGCAAATGGCAATCAACGCGAAAGTCGCGGCGGTGGGCGTGGCTTACGGCGCGCATCCGCGCGAGCATCTCGCCGCCCTGTCGCCCGCAGCATGCGTCAACAACGTACGAGAATTGCGGGCGTGGCTAGACGCGAACGGGTAAAATTGAGGTCGGCGCGGATGAACTGAAATAATCCTAAAACGCGGCTAAAGGCGAAAGTTTATTATTTTCATAGAATTGAATTGGGGTTGTGGGTGCGAATTTATTCGCACAGAACACGTTGTTCGTGCGAATTATGGGCAAAGCCCGGTATCCTGTGGAAAATTCGCACCCACATCGCCTTTAACTGCGTTTTTTAGGATAACTGAGAGCACTCCAAAGGAATAACTGCAATCATGGATAACACGAACGAGAAAAACACTGGCGACGGATGGGAAAAAAAGCTGCTGGAAAAACTCGCGCTCTCGGCGTTGAACGAGCAACGCCGCGCACGTCACTGGGGCATTTTTTTCAAATCGCTGACTTTCCTGTATTTGTTCGTGATCCTGTTTCTGGCGATGGGGTGGATCGGCAACAAGGATAAAGCCATGATTGGCAAGCATACAGCGCTGGTCGAACTCAGCGGCGTGATCGCCTCCAACACCGCCAGCAGCGCCGACAACATCAACGCCGGATTGCAGGACGCGTTCAAGGATGCCAACACGCAAGGGGTGATTTTGCGCATCAACAGCCCCGGCGGCAGCCCGGTACAGGCGGGTTATATCAACGATGAGATCCGCCGCTTGCGCGCCAAATATCCCAACATCCCGCTATACGCGGTGGTCGAGGACATTTGCGCGTCGGGCGGTTATTACGTCGCTGCGGCCGCTGACAAAATCTATGTCGATAAGGCCAGTATCGTCGGCTCTATCGGCGTGCTGATGGACGGTTTCGGCTTTACCGGCACCATGGAAAAACTAGGGGTTGAGCGGCGGCTGTTGACGGCGGGTAGCAACAAAGGCTTTCTCGACCCCTTCTCTCCGCCCAACGCGCAACAGCAGGAATACGCCAAAAAAATGCTCGGCGATATTCACCAGCAATTTATCGACGTGGTCAAACAGGGACGTGGTAAAAAATTAAAAGATGATGCAGAAATTTTCAGCGGCATCGTTTGGACCGGGCAAAAAAGCATCGACATAGGACTCGCCGACGCGATGGGCAGCACGGAGTATGTTGCGCGCGAAATTATCAAGGCAGAGCGCATCGTCGATTACTCGACCAAGGAAAATTTTGCCGAGCGCTTCGCGAAACGCTTTGGCGCGGCCATGGCGGACGCGCTGGTGGGCAGCAACAGTTTTTCACTACGCTGAATTTGTAGAGATGGGTATCGCAACCCCATCTCTACGGATTACTTGGTATCCGCTTGCTTCGCACCGGTATTCAACCCCAGCAACGTATAAGCCGGACACCAGCGAATCAACGCCGTGGCAATCGGCATCACGCCGATCAAGCCGAACCAGCGGGCGTTGCCCTCCAGAATAAAAATCAGGCTGAGCAAGCCTAACCCGGCGACAATTCGCAGCACCCTATCCAAATCTCCGACATTTGCTTTCATGGCTTTTCTCCGATATATGCTTATTCCAAGTCGAATCAAGTTGAGACAAGACGGAGGCTCGCAGACAGTGCCTAAGTTGCAAATGAGGCACGGCAAGAGCCGACAACGCCGTATCAACTTGATTGCGACTTGGAATTAACCCCACAGCCGCAGGTAAATTATAGTCAAGATTGCGAAAGCTACTATCGTTTTCAAATATAGCGCCATCGAATTTACTCATCAGTCAGGAATATAGGCGACATTCAATGCGATTTTGTCGGGCTACGCCCGCCAACGGTACGCGTTGTCGGGCATAGCCCGACCTACAAAACCAGACTCGCAGTCGTGATGTTGTTTTAATTTCTGACTGCTGTGTAAGAATGTCTCGGCGGGATACTTCAACGCAATTCGTGGTTCACCCATATCGCCGCGCCGAACAGCAGCACCGCACCCGCTTGATGCGCGACAGCCAACGACACCGGGACAACCATGAGCAGCGTGGCAATACCCAAGCTCACCTGCATCACCAGCAGCGCCAGCAACGTATTGACGGCCTGTTTCGCGCGCGGCGGCAGCGCGTGATGTCGCGCTTGCCACCAAAAAATCGGGATTGCGATCATCAGCAACCAGGCGACCATGCGGTGATGGAATTGCACCGTCGCCATGTTGTGCGAGAAATTCAGATGCCATGGTTCGAGCATCAAAATTTCTGGCGGGATAAAATTGCCGTCCATCAGCGGAAACGTGTTGTAAGCCAAACCGGCACGGATACCCGCCACCTGGCTCCCGGAGAGCACCATTAAAAAAATCAACGCGGTGAGCGCGCAGGCATAACGCTGCAATCCTGTAGGGGGACGCGACAATGCGGGTCGGGGGTCGATCGCCCTCAACGCGGCTCTCAGCAGCAGCGCGTAGATCACAAACGCCAACCCCAAGTGCGCGCCCAAACGATAGGGGCTGACGCGGGGATCATCGACCAAGCCGCTTTTCACCATATACCACCCCATCAAGCCTTGCAGTCCGCCCAGCAAAAATATCCCCAGCAACTTCAACGCGAACGGCGCGGCGATCTGTTTCTTCAACCAGAAATAAATCAGCGGCAAAGCGAATACCAAGCCGATGGCGCGCCCCAGCAAGCGATGAAAATATTCCCACCAAAAAATGCCTTGAAATTCTGTCAGGCTCATGCCGCGATTGATTTTTTGATACTCCGGGGTTTGCTGGTATTTGAGAAAAAGCTGCTGCCAATCGGCTTCACTTAACGGCGGAACCGCGCCGACGATGGGTTGCCACTCGACGATAGACAACCCGGAGTGCGTGAGGCGCGTCACGCCGCCCACCACCACCATCATGAACACCATTGCGGCGCAAATGAATAGCCAGAGAGCGACGGGTTTTTGGTTCATGGGGGGGGATGCGGATTGAACTCAGGGAGAAATTTTAGCCACGGATTAACACGGATTAACACGGATTAACACGGATAAAACCAAACAAAAATAAGCCTCGCGTAGTTGCATTTGTTTTTGATCTAATCCGTGTCTATCCGTGTTAATCCGTGTTAATCCGTGGCTAAAATTTTGCCCTCGTTTATTTCCCGCGCATGATTCGCTGCTTCTCTCTAGCCCAATCCTTCTGCTTTTCGGTGTCGCGCTTGTCGTGTTGCTTTTTACCTTTGGCCAGACCGATTTCGACTTTGATGTTGCCACGCGTGTAATGCATGTCCAGCGGGATCAGCGTGTAACCGGCGCGCTCCACCTTGCCGATCAGGCGCTTGATTTCCTCGGCGTGGAGCAAGAGTTTGCGGGTGCGCGTGGGGTCGGGATGAACGTGAGTGGAGGCCGTCAATAACGGGCTGATATGGCTGCCGATCAGATAGAGCGCGTCGCCGCGAACCACCACGTAAGCCTCCTGTAATTGCCCGCGACCGGCGCGGATAGACTTGACTTCCCAGCCCTCGAGCACGATCCCGGCCTCAAATTTCTCTTCGATGAAATATTCGTGATAGGCTTTTTTATTTTGGATGATACTCATGAAGATGCCCGTAGCGGCTAAGTTTCGTGTATTTTAGCAGCTTTAGGGTCCTTTACCCGCACCCGATATAACCATGGCGCAAATTGAAAAATCCGTGTTGGTGAATTACTCTGCGCGGCAGATGTTCGACCTCGTCGACGACATCGCCAGCTACCCGAAATTTCTGCCCTGGTGTGGCGGCAGCTCCGTCTTGCCGCAAGACGGTGTCAGCACCCACGCCAGCATCATCATCGACTATCATCACGTCCGGCACGGCTTCACCACCCGCAACACGCGGCAGCCGCCAGCGCTGATCGAAATGACTTTGCTCGACGGGCCATTCAAAGAGCTCGACGGGCACTGGCGGTTTATCGCGCTGGCGGAAGACGCTTGCAAAATTGAATTCCGCCTGCATTACGAATTTTCCAGCAAGCTGCTGGAAAAACTGGTCGGCCCAGTATTTCACCTCATCGCCAGCAACCTGGTAGAAGCATTTATCCAACGCGCAGAAAAGATTTACCAAAAAACATAAGGGCATCTCTAAAAATTTAGAGTTCGCCCAAATGCGAGGCGCGGAAAAAATTTCGCCGCGCCGCATATGTTCGATATGTAAGCAAGAAATTTTTTCCGCAACGAAGCAGTTGGGATGAAATCTAAATTTTTAGAGGTGCCCTTGACGAAGATGATCAAAATAGAAGTTGTTTACGCCCTCCCCCAAGAGCAACACCTGCTGTCGCTCGACGTGCCCGCCGGGACGACCGCCATCGAAGCGGTGGCACTTTCGGGGTTGAACGAGAAATTCCCGGAACCGGATCTTGCCGCAGCCAAGCTGGGCATTTTTGGAAAACTGATTAAACCGGATACGCCGCTGCGCGAACACGACCGCGTGGAAATTTATCGTCCGCTGCTCGCCGATCCCAAAGAGGTGCGACGCAAACGCGCCGAAGCCGGGAAGGTGATGAAAAAAGGCGGGGGATAAACGTGGGGTGCGCAGGACGCACGATGCGGGAGATGGGGTGGCTGATGGGGTTCGAACCCACGACAACTGGAATCACAATCCAGGACTCTACCGCTGAGCTACAGCCACCATTGAAACAAAAGACGACATTGTTGGTTGCAGGACCGTGTCGAGTAAATGGCGTGCCCGACAGGAATCGAACCTGTAACCCCCAGCTTAGAAGGCTGGTGCTCTATCCGGTTGAGCTACGGGCACAACTCAAACCGGGTTGATGCTTTGCTGGCAGGCTGCGGATGCAGCTTGTTGCCAGAACGTATGTTGGTCGGGGTGGAGAGATTTGAACTCCCGACATCCTGGTCCCAAACCAGGCGCGCTACCAGGCTACGCTACACCCCGGAAAGGGCGACACTATACCGTTCTCTCGATGAAAGGTCAATTTACAATTAAACTTATGGTTGATATTTTGGTGCTTGCTGTATAATCCGCACCCTAATGTCCGGCGGTCTCGCGCGGTCTTTGCGGGTCGGGCTAGCCAGACCTGCAAAAACTCCAAGCGAGTTGCATGTTTAAGCTATAGACCATATTTTGGTATTGGAATAATATTTCACGTAGCATAATTGTTTACCCATAAGGAACACCCGCCATGCCCCAAATTAGCAAAAAATCAGCCCCCGCCGCAGATCAAAAACAAAAAAAAGGCGGCGACTATATGAACGCCACGCAACTCAAGCATTTTCGTAAAATGCTCGAGCAATTGAAAGGCGAGCTGGGTGAAGACATCGACCGCACCGTCCACACCATGCAGGACGAAGCCACCGTGTTTGCCGATCCCAACGATCGCGCCACGCAAGAATCTGACATGGCATTGGAATTACGCAACCGCGACCGCGAACGCAAACTCATCAAAAAAATTGACGAGACCATCGCCAAAATCGACGCGGGCGACTACGGCTATTGCGACAGTTGCGGTGTGGAAATCGGCTTGAAACGCCTCGAAGCCAGGCCGACGGCGACGTTGTGCATAGACTGCAAAACCCTCGACGAGATCCGCGAAAAACAAGTCGCCAAATAACTGCAGGGTGCGCGGAGCGCACCCTACAAAATCTGAGCACAACAAAAAAGCCCCGCATTGCTGCGGGGCTTTTTTTATTGGCCGTAGGTCGGGCTTTAGCCCGACATCTTCTGTGCGAGTCGGGCTAAAGCCCGACCTACGCTACGCGGCATCCGACGGTGCAGCCTCGGTTTGAGCGGCAGCGGCAGGCGGCGGCGTGACCGCTTTCATGCTCAAACGCAAACGGCCTTTATCGTCGGCTTCCAGCACTTGTACGCGCACCGCCTGACCTTCTTTCAAATAATCGGCGACGCTGTTGACGCGCTCGTGGGCGATTTGCGAAATATGCAGCAGGCCGTCCTTGCCCGGCAAAACGCTCACGATCGCGCCAAAATCCAAGAGCTTCAAGACGGTGCCGTCGTAGACTTTGCCGACTTCGACTTCTGCGGTGATGTCCTGGATGCGCTTCTGCGCGAGCAGGCCACCTTCGATGTTGACGCAGGCGATCATCACCACGCCGTCGTCGGTGATGTCGATGGTGGTGCCGGTCTCTTCCGTCAATGCGCGAATCACCGCCCCACCCTTGCCGATCACATCGCGGATTTTTTCGGGGTTGATTTTCATTTTGATGATGCGCGGTGCGTGCTCGGAAATCGCTTCGCGGGTCGAAGGCATCGCGGTTTTCATCAAGCCGAGAATGTGCAAACGCCCTTCTTTGGCCTGCACCAGCGCGGCGTGCATGATGTCTTTGGTGATGCCCTGGATTTTAATGTCCATTTGCAACGCGGTTAAGCCTTGGTCGGTACCGGCCACTTTGAAATCCATGTCGCCGAGATGGTCCTCGTCGCCCAGGATATCGGTCAATACCGCGAAGCGGTTGCCTTCCTTAATTAAACCCATGGCAATGCCCGCGACGTGCGCTTTGAGTGGCACACCCGCGTCCATCAGTGCCAGACACGCGCCGCACACCGAGGCCATGGAACTCGAACCGTTCGATTCGGTAATTTCAGAAACCACGCGCAGTGAATACCCGAATTCTTCCGCCGATGGCAACACTGCCAGCAACGAACGCTTCGCCAAACGCCCGTGGCCGATTTCGCGGCGTTTGGGCGTGCCCACGCGCCCGGTCTCGCCGGTCGCATAGGGAGGCATGTTGTAGTGCAACATGAAGCGATCCGATGCCTGGCCCTGCAATGCGTCAATGCGTTGTTCATCCCTGGCGGTGCCGAGGGTGGCAACGACCAGTGCTTGTGTCTCGCCGCGCGTAAACAAGGCCGAACCGTGGGTGCGCGGCAATACGCCGTTGCGTATGGTGATCGGGCGCACGGTGCGGGTATCGCGCCCGTCGATGCGCGGCTCGCCGTTCAAAATCTGGTTACGCACGATTTTCGATTCCAGCGCGAAACAATTTTCTTTGACGACTTGTGCATCGGGACCGCCTTCGGCCCCCACGCCCAACTCGGTGAATACGCGGCTCCAAATATTGTCGATGGTCTCGGAACGCGCGGCTTTTTGCTTCAACGCGAACGCGGCGCGCAAATCTGCTTCGGCGAGTTGCGCGATTTTATCGAACAGCGCGGTGTCTTTCTCCGGCGCGGTCCAATCCCAAGCCGTCACACCGGCTTCATCGACCAATTCGTTAATGGCATCGATCGCGGCTTGCATTTGCTGGTGCCCGTAAACCACCGCACCCAACATGATTTCTTCAGACAATTCCTGCGCTTCCGATTCCACCATCAACACCGCTGCGGAGGTGCCTGCCACCACCAGATCCATCTGCGATTCTTTCAACTGATCGAAGGTCGGGTTGAGCACGTAATCGCCGTTGATATAACCCACGCGGGCTGCGCCAATTGGACCATTAAAAGGTATTCCAGAGAGCATCAGCGCCGCGGATGCGCCGATCATCGCGGGGATATCGGAATCGACATCGCTGTCGGCGGACATCACCGTGGCAACGATTTGCACTTCGTTGTAAAAACTATCGGGGAACAGCGGGCGGATGGGGCGGTCGATGAGGCGTGAAGTGAGAATTTCTTTTTCGGAAGGTCGTCCTTCGCGTTTCAAAAAACCACCGGGAATTTTACCGGCAGCGTAAGTGCGTTCTTGGTAATCGACTGTGAGTGGGAAGAAATCCTGTCCGGCTTTGGCGTTTTTTGCACCGACCACGGTCACCAGCACCACCGTGTCGCCCAGCGACACCATCACCGCGCCGTGCGCCTGTCTGGCGATTTCGCCGGTTTCCAGCGTGAGTTGATGCTGGCCGTAGGTAATACTTTTTTTAATGGCTTTCAATTGGCTGTCCTTTGTCATGTTTCCCTAATTCGCGGCAGCGAATTGGGGCTATTCTCACCCTCTCCCCTTGAGGGAGAGGGCCGGGGTGAGGGGTAGAGCGTTCCCGCTAATCAATATCAACGCGCCGATTGGGTATCGCTGCGCTCCACCCATCCTACAAGTTTTAATTGCTACTTACGCAGGCTCAAACGCTCGATCAACGTGCGGTAGCTCGCCGCGCTGGTGCGCTTCAAATAATCCAGCAACTTGCGGCGGCGGCTCACCATGCGCAGCAAACCGCGACGCGAATGATGGTCTTTGACGTTGGCCTTGAAATGCGCGGTCAAATCATTGATACGCGTGGTCAACAAAGCCACCTGCACTTCGGGGGAACCGGTATCGCCTGCGGCGCGCTGATATTGGCTGACCACTTCTGCTTTTTGTAAGGTTGTAACGGACATGCTTTTCTCCTGAATGATGCAAACGGGTGCTAACTAAAAGATAATTCTAAAAGGCCTAGCAGCCTGTCGGACTTCAAGAATCGGAGCGAAAATTGAGATGGGCGAGGGCAGATTTTGACGATTTTCAAGCCAATAGTTATTCTTATTGGCGCAGGAAAGCGGCGAAATATGCACCGTCCATCTCAATTTGCAGCCGATTTCCTTGAGGTCCGACAGGCTGCTAAGCTGAAAGGCGGCTATTTTACCTTTGAATCAGGTAATTGCTCAACTTTATTTTACTTCGTTGTGGGGAGCTAATGAAATGTCCGGTTCTGTAGCACGGAATATGTCCGGTTTAGGGAGTGTCAATGGAAACATCCTTAAGCCGGGGACGGTGGTTACAGGAGACCCGCAAAATGAGATTCGAAGTAGCGTATACAGGCTGGCTAGCAGGGCAGTTGACACAAGCGGAAGCGGCACGGTTACTCGGGGTGTGCGAACGCACCCTGAGGCGGCAGATAGACCGGTATGACTCCTAACCTATAGAGATGAAGTCCTTTTTGATGCTTTTGTCGCCCTTTTTTTGGATATACCAAGGCGACGAACTATTCTTGTAAGTAACTGCATCCTTTTTTCAAATTCATTACCGATAATTTGGTCCGCAGGACTCTTATTTTTTCTGAACCTGTGGCCAGCTTGGCCTGATTTTTTTCATTTTGCTCTCATTCTGGTCTAAGGAAACACTGATTTATTGATTTCCAGCACGAGCATTGTCCCCGAATAATTTTTTTTATTTATTTTTCAAAAGCCGCCGACCGGATTTTCGATTTATGAGTGTGCCAAAAAATTAGAACCCGAATCCGCAGCTTCATAAGAAATGGGACGCAAAATAATTCAACCGAAATTACAACAAGGCAACGTCATTTTTCTAACGATAAATATAGTCAGTAGCAATGCACGTGACCGATGCACTTGGATAAAATTGTGTTGTATACCTTTTGCCCTGCGGGTAAATACCTGCTTGAGAGTAGTTTGCCCCGCCAACGCTCAAAGTGATGCCCACAGGCATTTGAGCAAATTGAGCCCGCTCCCTAGATTCACGAGGGTAATCCCAACTCATCTGACTCGACCTAGTCACCTAGAGGTTTCGACCAAAGCACAGAGAAACGACCTCGCTTTCCAGAGGTGACGATCACCCGATACTCGCCTGGAGGCAGCTCTGATGCCATAATAACTTGCTGATAGCCGGGTGTAGCACCAGCAGAAAATGTTCGACTACGTGTAATCACTTTGCCACCGGATGTCTGCAACTCCATGGTCACGTCAACCTCGTCAATCACTAGCGCGAACTCGCGGCGGAATACCTCCATGCTGATGCCAGGGTTGGGTCGTCCGCCGGAATACAGAGTGACATGGCACACAATCTGTCCTAACGACGAAGGTATACAGCCAGGTGCTTCGACAACGCGCAAAGTAAGCTCAATACGCTGTCCGATATCAATCATACCGACGAAAGCTGGACCGTTGAACCGAAGACCCAAGTATTTTTTCTGCCACGCGGTTATATCCTCGATGCTGCTGCCCCCCCAGTAGTCCTTTCCAAGCTTAAGTACCCCTGAATCACTGCGAGCTCCCTCTTTGCCGGAACGGGATGTAAAAGTACCTTTAATTGTGTCTGCGGTTAGCTTGCCTACGAATTCGTGTACCTCATGATCTTGGCGCACACCATCCCATCCCCCAAGGAGAACTGCTTGAAAGCTTAGGTCTCCGCTGGAAGGATTGTATTTTGCGTGCTCGATAAGCCCTGTTGGTGTATCTGCCTCCATTACAGGGTAGCCAACGCGACCAACAATTCCTGCAATGGAATCCCGCCAAAGCTCAACGCGATACCTGCAGAAGGAGGAATCAATAGCACAGTTGTCAGTGTCGCCGGAAAAGTTGCCTATAAAAGTAAACTGCTTTGCTATCGGTTTCGCCCCGCGTTTTTCGGAATTCTTTTGGGAGCGTGGATGGGTTTGCTGAGCAATTTCAGTCTTTGCATTTTGATTAGCAGCAATCCGCTTTGCGCCTTCCACACCTAGCCAGATAATCAAAGCAGTCAAGATCGCAGTACCGGCCACTATGGTCGCAGGCATTATCCTGTTGCCGACCTGAAGACTTCTCAATATAGCCGGTGAGGTTATATAAGCAATTGACGCAAATACCAATGCCCAGCTAACAATAGAAAGGGCTGGAGACCTGTATGGGTCAAGTATGGTGGTGTTGAGTGCCATCCAATCTGATTTAAGAACACTCAAAAAAATAGATCCTACTATGAAAGTTATTAAAGTCGGCTTGACAAAGTTGCCACTTATCGTATTTGATCTCATGCCTAAAACAGTTGAGATTCCAATAATGCCTACCCACCCAGCTATTTCTGTAACCGGTTTACTTGTCCATCCGAGAAAGTAAAAAATTATGTAACCAAGCGCTGCGCCTAATACGCAGCCACCGACAGTCATCCCTGTTCTAAAACGAGCTGCGGCCTTTACGCCCAGTTCTATAGAAATGTTTATTTCAACTATTTCCACGCCAACATTTGACTGAATTTCTATTTCGCCAGTCTCTTTGAACCCGAACGGAAGTCCCGTTGTGTCAACGCTAAATTTGATTTCCTGATTATGCTGGCCTGTTTTAATATTGCCTTGAGAAACTTTAAGCCATTTTTTGTTGCTTGTTATTGGGCCACTTAATCCGCCCCCACCATTGTTATAGATATGAAAACTATCGGAAGATGATGTGCCTATACGCAAATCACTGTAGGTAAAATTTGCCTTGCTAATTTCAATTTTGGGTATGCCATTACCTGTTGCCGCAACATATGCCAGCGTTGTCTCATCGCATTTCTTGAGTGCTCTCCATTTTTCCAACTGATCTTTTATATCAGCGAATGATGTTCCGTCTATCCACAGTGACAGCTTTGACTCCTTGTCCTTAAGCTCGTTGACGAGAAATAGTTGATCCTTGTATTTTTTGAGCAACTCTTCTGGCGTGGAAAACAACTTGCCATCAAGTTCGAGCGAATCCCTTCCCCGCAATTCCAGGATGATCGTATTGAGTGCTTTTTTTGCTGAGAATGTCTGAAAGTATTTCCGGAAGGTATCGGCCTCTTCCTTTGCATCATGCGCCTCAAGGTACAGATAGAAATGATGGCTAGCGTTACCAAGTGCGCTCATGTAATGCGAAAAACCTTGTTCAATGCCGCTCGCTAATTCCTCTACCGTTCGACACTCATTGCCGTCGTGAATAGACATGTCATGTCTAATAAACGGCTCATCAGGGTCGAGGACATAGATAGCTTTCTGTAGCCCCGCATCCTGATCCCTTGGGTAATCGTCCTCTATGATCCTGTCCAGTTCAGCGGCCAATTCTTGGTCGAATATGTTTACCCATGCCGATAGCTTGCCGCTGTATAGTTTCTTTTTTCCGTTGTCGGGCGGGTTGTCCTTCAGAGCTTTGACCAGATCTTTAGTCGTTGTAATTTTTACTGTAGGGCTAAATTGGAATGGTGGATAGCCCCCCGCATTAATCTGGAAGTAAACTGGCACGTCTTCCCCATTCAGCCAGCGTTGTATCTCTTCGTATCCCCACCTCTTGGTGAAATCTACGGTAATAAGTCCTTTGACCAGATTTTGAATAACTTTGGGCATATCAACTGGGATAGGTATCGTGCCGCTGGTGGTGAGGTTGGCTATGGCATGCATGGCATTTGGGCCAAGATTGTCAAAAGGACTTTTCCCATTCCAGATATGTATAAGGGTGATGCCTAGGGCGTAGTAGTCTACTTCCTTGCCGACAATTACCTTCCCTTGTATGCCGTACATCTCCGGTGCTGCATAGCCAACTGTCAGGCTCTGAGATGTCAGTTGCCGGGTCACGCCGTTCTCTAACGCGGTGGAGATGCCAAAATCGCCTATCAGAATGTCGGTACCGTCGATATTTTTGAAGAAAATGTTCTGGGGTTTGATGTCCTTATGAATGATGCCGTGGGAATGAAAGAAGTTATAGGCATTTACAATTTCAGCAACAATTTTTTTAAGGCGGGATTCCTCCTTGATAGGAATGTGTTGATCAATGGACCCCCCCTCGGCGCAGTCCATGATTTCAAAGAAGCGTCCGTGGTAGTAGCCATAGTCGAGGACTTTGATGATGTCATCGTGATTGATCTGTTTAAGCAGCTCGACAATGTCGGTTTTGGGTTTAAAGCCCACTTTGTAGAGCTTGAAAACGCATTTCTTGCTGTTAAGATGAACGATGTATATCCCTTCTGCCTCGCCGGTCTCTTTGGAGATGCTCCCCTCAAACTTGTAGGTTATGGCATTGATGACGAGAGAATCGCCAATGTTGAGAGAAATCGCCGCAGGAGTGGGTGTCGGACTGTAACCGGAAGTGATGTCTGAGCCTCCGGCATGAACCGTACCAGAAGGCATGGGACCGAAACCGGAGGAGATGTCTGCGCCTCCGGCACGATGTGTGCCAGAAGGTGTCGGCTCAAAACCGGAGGAAATGTCTGAATCTCCGGCATGAACCGTCCCGGAAGGCATCGACCCAAAACCGGAGGAGATATCACCGCCACCAGCATGAACAGTGTCAGAACACTCCGCAACTGGTGCAACCACATTTTTCTTGAGCACTTCGTCTTGAATAGTGCGCACCCTGCCGGCACTGTCCGAATTCTTGATCTCGGCGGTTTCGCGGCGGGCCAGTGTAATTTTGCCTTTCGCGCCATGCACACTGCGCAAGTGTTCCAACAGTCGAGTCTTATCCTGCTCCGATATGAAGTCATCCTCCTGCTGCTTGGCGACACCGACCGCCTGCAGATGCTTCAGCAACAAGTCAACCGGCATGCCGAGTTCACTGGCGAGCTGCGCTACATTCATTATTGCCATTACTGCCCCTTAACCTCAAAATTCAAGATACAGAACCCATCAAGCAAACCGAGGTGAATGGGTCTTGGTCAATTGCTTGGTGCGTTCGCCATTGCCCTCGATCTTGAGCAAGTCCTCGATGCTATGCTCCACCTGCTCCTCTTTGGCGAGGGCTGTGGTCATGCGTGCGCGGCTACGAAGTGCGTTCACCGTTTCCTCGTCGAACGCCTCGATTTCTAGCATTTTCTCACATAACTTATTGTTCCTCTGCCCCGCTAACCTCAACCAGCACATACGTGATATTATCTTCCCCGCCTTTGTTTTTGCTGGTTTCCAACAGTGCATCCTCGAATCCTTCCTTCGCAAGGACTTCTTCTATCTCCTCATCACTCAGCATATCCGACACACCATCGGAACAGAGGAGAAAAATATCTCCGACTAACGTTTTTTTACCTGCCGGTTCAAAATCAACGTAGAAAGCAGTCCCACCGCCGAAAGAATTGACGATTACATTTGACGGGGCATCGCTGTTCCCGCTCAAATTACGCAAGGAGTGGTCGCGTGATATCTGCATGAGTGTACCGTTCCGGTAACGGTATAAACGGCTGTCGCCTGCATTGATGAGCGCGAGGCGGCCTTCGTAATACAGCAAGCCGACTAATGTGCTCCCCATTCCTCTTGTTGCCGCGTCAGCCATCCCATCCTGCAATACTTTCTGGTGTATCTCCAAGCACAAAGAGTTGATAGCCATTTTCAGTGCCTCGTCATCAAGGCTTGACGCTAGCCCATAAACCCCTTCCCTGAACATCTCAAGCACCATCTGGCTGGCTACTTCTCCGGCGTTGGCGCCACCCATCCCGTCAGCAACTGCCACTATAAATACAGGGGTTTCTTCGTCGGGTTCAACGGCTCCCTGAAGCCGGTCATCGCGAAGGAGCTTTTTCCCTACAAGGATCATGTCTTCGTTGTTTTGACGCACACACCCCACGTCGCATACTGCGGTTATTCTCAGTTTCATCTCGTAACCTCTGTCAGCCCGAAATGACCCGGACAAAAAATTCAATGTTTGCAATCTTCAAATAGTTCTGATCGCTTATTGCTTGTGGCGTGTTTGGTGTCAGTTCCTGATTTTTGTACGTGGTTTTGCAGGTCGAACCTAAATCCGTAACACACCATCCCTTTAGCGGGTCATAGTTGAAGCGGCAATGCTTACCTGAAACCTGGTTGAAACCACCAAATGTGGCAACATACTGCCCCGTTGTCCTGCCGATAACGGAATTGTCATCAATCTTCAGGTCAACATTGATATTTTTGTTGAGCAATCGCAATTGTGGTACTGCGGATATGACCGACTCACTATCAGGCAAACGCTGAGTGCCGGATACAGAGGCCATGGGATCAGGCGCTTTACCTGCTGCAAAAAGAGGATTCTGCGCACCGGCATTAGTCCCGCTTTCAACCGACGGCTCGGCCTGAGACTTGATGGTGATCAAAGCCGTGCCGCACGATGTGCACTTCTTCCCTTTGCCCGGTTTATTGCATCCCGGACAGGTCTTGATCTCCTCCCCGCACATATCGCAGTAGAAGGAGTCGTCATCAATTATTTCCTTGCAGAATGCACATTGCATAATCTCGGCACCTATCCTGTGATGTCTTCTGCTGTTATGGTATTGAGAACATCAGGTGTAACAGCCCCCAACTTACGAAGCGGCCCGACCCTCTTCGCATGGTTTTCTAGGCTTTTATCAAAGATGTTTCTGACTGTTCTGGCATTTGCAAAACTCTCGTCGCGGTTTTCATAGATAGATTCAAGAAGGTTCTCTACTCGCTGTTCAGCCTTGCAGTCAAGAATCATTCCATTGTCGAAAATCATGGACTTATAAATTGCCGTCATCTCGGAGGGGTTATAATCTTCAAAATCAATAAATTTGGTGAAACGTGATGCCAGGCCTGGATTTGAATTAAGAAAACCTTCCATTTCTTTAGAATAACCGGCTGCGATAACGATGAACTTCCCCTTGTCATTTTCCATCCGCACTATCAGCGCATCGATAACCTCCTTACCGTAGTTGTCTCCAGAAAGAGTGTAGGCCTCGTCTATAAACAGAACTCCACCCATGGCCGTATCAATAACTCTGTTTGTTTTTTGAGCGGTATGACCTTGATACTGTGCCACAAGACCATCCCGAGTAACCTCAACTAGCCTCCCCTCCTTCGGAAGGAGTCCCATATTCTTAAAAATGTCAGCAACGATTCTGGCTACAGTGGTCTTCCCCGTACCCGGATTTCCTCTAAATATAAAATGAAGATTTGGCTTGGTAACCATAGCTCCCAATTCTTCACGCGCCTTTTTTACATCCAGCAAAGTAATAAGAGAACGCATCTCATTTTTGACAACATTGAGGCCGGTTAACTTGTCTAATTCTAGCAATATCGTACCAACGTCCTTGATGCCAGATTCTTGGGTTGGTACGTCTTGAGCGCAAATCCGGGTCAATTCGGCATTGCCAATATTCTCGGCTTCCTGCAACGATGCCAGCCGTTGCGAATGTAACGAGCAGCAAGCCTCAAACAGCTCTCGGGCTTCTCTTCCATTGCCGAAGTTCTTGTCCTTTTGCGAGCAGAGGAGAATGAACTGTTTCCAGACTAGCTCCTCTGCCTCTGCATCCAGGCTGTAGTTTTCCTCCGATGCCTTTTTCTTGAATATGGCCAACAGTTCGTCCGGAGTATAGTCATCAACATGAAAACGGTAGCGCTTGTCAAAACGGGACTGGAGACCAGGGTTCGCATTAAGGAAATAGGTAATCTCCTTTGGATATCCGGCGATAACCACAACAAACTTACCCCTATCATTCTCCATCCGCTGAAGCAGGGCATCTATCGCCTCCTTACCAAAATCGTCTTCATCGTTCTGCTTGAGGGTGTATGCCTCGTCAATAAAGAGAATACCTCCCATTGCCTGATCACAGAGACCATTTACTAGGGGGGCAGTATGGCCCTTATACTGACCAACCATCTTGCTCCGACCAACTTCAATAACATGCCCCAGTTCAAGCACCCCTATGGCCTTGAATACTTCTCCCAGTGTACGGGCCACTGTCGTTTTTCCCGTACCTGGATTCCCGGTCAGCACGATGTGGAAAGCTATGGCCTTTTCATTACCTACGCCGGATAGTGCCCGTTTCTTCTGTACTGTAATCTCGTCAATAAGGTTCCTGACTGACTTTTTGATAGTATGCATTCCGATGAAACCATCTATTTCAGCGAGTATTTGTTCGAGGGACTTTTCCATTTCAATGTCACCTTTTACATCGTCAGGCGAAATAATCCGTTCACCCGGTCTAGTTCCGGTAACTCTCAGGTAATAGTTGGTTTTAATATCTTCTGCCATCTTCAGGGCAAGCCCGGCATTCTTGGCCTCTGTCTCGTAATCAGGCATCCTGCTCTGCTTCAGGATGTACTTAAACACCTTTGTCAGCTTCTCTCTGGCATCGTCGGGAATCTTGAAGCCGTGCTTCAACAGTTCCATTTCGGTAAGTTGAGCAAGTTCTGTCGAATTGAAATCTGGTATGTTGAAGACGTACCGGAACTTGCCTTTGACACCATCGTTTGCATTCAGGAATTCCCTTAGGCCCTGCAACTGCCCGGAAAGGATGATAATTGGGTCAAGCTTGTTTTCCTGTTTTGACATCTCGCGGAAGATGCGGTCGAGCTGCTCAACGCTCTGCGAATAACCAACAGGAATCAACTTCTGGACATTCTCGATGCAGAGAATATTCCCCTTCGCCTTTTTATAATTGTCCTGAAAATTCTTGCTGAAATCGGCGTAATCCACCGCATCGTAGATGATGGGGGTATCATGTTTCGTAACCCCGTACTTGTGGTACAACGACGCAAGGATGTTCACCAACCTAGTTTTTCCCGTACCCGTGTTGCCCATCAGAACGGTGTGCAAGCGGCTGCTGTAGCTCAGGCCGTCACTCTTGACAGCAGACATCTCCGAGGAAACTTTCTTTATGTCCTCCTTAATATCTTCCATTCCGATAAGATCATCTAACCCATCCAATTTGCCAGCGGATAACCGAGTGCCGCACTTCTTGCAGAAGCGCGCGACAAAACGGTTTGTTGTTGCGCATGAAGTGCATGAATTAACCATCTAACGTCCCTTTATCAACGAATCAGCCAAACACCGCCTTGAGAAGGATCCGCACAATCACCAGGAGAATCATGCACACACGTGGCAAAGTTGCAACGCCACCCCATCCCTCTATCTGTCATCTTCCTGACAAATTCCTCAGGTAGTCCGGCGATGATATTCATAAAAAATCGGCGCGCCTCCTGACTGGAAGAAAATGTCTTTCCACTGTGCTTACGCATTACATCGTTAAACTGTTCCTGCAACTTGCGCTGTCTTTCTTCTTCCTGCCTGCGGCGCTCTTCCGCCTCCCTACGCTTTCTCTCTTCTTCCTGTCTCCGCCGCTCCTCCTCTATCTTACGACGCTCCTCTTCCTGGGCGACCTCTTCGTTTAACTGGCTAATTCGTTCTTTTTGGTCATTTGAAAATAGGGCTTTGGGCACTGGTTTAGGTTTATGCTGCATGGCAGGGTTGGACAGTGATTCACGATATTCCTTTAATCGTAACACCTGATCATCATGGTCTTTTTGGATGGTAACCAGATCGGCCTTAATTGGAGCTGACTCACTTTCAGTGATCGGTGATGAACCCAATTGCTCAATAAGCGAAGCCATCTCCTGAAAAAGCGGATCCTTGGCCGTTTCCTGCACCATCTCCTTTGCCTGAATCGAAAGCGGAATGCCGCACGATTTACAGAAATCGAATATGCTCAATTCGCCACATCGCGGACACGGAATTCCAGACGTTGAATTCCCGCATTCTCCACAGAAGGCTTGATCTTCATCTATATGTGCATAGCAAAACATACACTGCCCCTTGAGCAGCCATGTTCCGCATACCTCGCATATATCGGCGCGAGGTCGTGTTGTCGCACTGCACTTCGGGCAGTTGGCAGGTTGTTTCAATGTAGTTCCGCATTCTTCGCAGAACAACGCGGAACTGTCATTTTCGTGTGAGCATGATGGACATGCCGTTTTGGTCGTCTCAATCAGAATAGATTTTGATTTGCTGACTTGTGATATGGATTGATCTTTGATGTTTGATATTTGCTTTTTCATCGCTCATAATCTCATCTGGTACTTTTAGGTAAGCTCACTGTACTATCCAAAAAGGATCGACACGCTTTAGGTAAATCTGGTTATCTCCCCCCGCAAGCCCGCCTTGGCGAGCCGAAATCCCTTCGTAAATAGTCTGCCCTTTGGGTACGCGAATTTTTGCTATTGAATCTGCGAAATTGCCGCCGCTAGGGGGGATAGCATTGCCGATTATTGCGGTAGTGCCTTTAGTGGGGCTTCTCTTCCACCATTGCCCCAATGCCGCTGCCGATGGCGCATGGTATGCACGATAAAGTATGGTGTCCTTCTCAAGGGCGACCTCATCGTAGGAATGCCCCGTAAAAGTCGAAGCCGTTTTCTTGTCCAGCGGGCAACGCTTTGGGTCACAAAAATGCTGGTTCCAGCGTTTGATCAGACTGTCCCCATGACCGGTTTTGCTGGCGATGCCGGTCGCCAGGAGTCTCTTCTGTGCAGATCGAGCGATCACGTTGCCCGTGCCAGCGTGAGCCGCGCTGCCCATACCTACCAGACAAACGGATAAACATAGCATCATCGGCACAAATAGCTTATTCATACGCAGTACCCTCTGATCATTAAAAAAATTTCCGCAATGCGCGGAGCGGAGCAGTAATGACACCTTTGATTGCAGAAGCGACAAGATTACCGATAGCTGAATTTGCCGCTTCTCTGCCAATGAAAATATTAAGCACCCATCTGAGAATGGTCAAGCCGAAAAGTCCGATCAAAAGCCAAAAAGCCCAATCTGGTATAAGTGTTAGTATTGGGTCTAAGAATGGTTCAAAGACAGGAAGAAGGGCCAAAACCAATGCAGAGCCAATCATCGCGAAACCCGCTTTACGAAAACCAATAACTATCAGAAAACCTGCTACCACAAACAGCAACGTCAACACTAGCGTTAGCTCTTCAAGCGAAAGAAATGTTGTGCCAAAAGAAATCAATTTCATTTGTTGCCTCCCATTTAACCCGGCAGAAAAACGCTATTACTAACAATGTACATATCGGTATCACAAATGCCCGCCGTCTCGACGCGCAACAGCACTTCCTTGACACCAGGCGTGGTGATACCGACTTCGGCAGTTCCCAGTCAGGGCTAACGAGGCTGCAAAAAAACCCATTTTTTTAGCAAAATCGCTTTGTAACTTATTGATTTATAGATGGGTGATTATTGCATTTTGAGTTTTTCTACAGCGGCAACGTTCAAATTGAGAGGTGCGACACTTTTGACCCTCTCAAATGTAGTGCAAGGACGACCGCACAATGCTTCGACTGATCCCGTGCGTTCGTGCGTTTTGTTTTAATCTCGGTGTCGGGAAAAATGATGACCACATGTACAAGTGTTTCCGTCACCACTTTTACAATAACCGCGACAGTCACATGATTTGCAGGCACCCCAGCCAGCAAAGATAGGGTATTGCTCTTGTGAGTCACCAAGCACACCCTTTGAAGACAGCACTATCCTGAAAAGCTTGCCTTTCGGTCTTGCGGGACTATCATCGATTCGTGAAAGCATTGTGTTTACTCCTTAGTTTTGCGACAAACAGTAGAGGCGCTGCCGCATCGCCCAACGTTTACTCATAAATCATAAATATAGGCGGCACTTGGATTCTTGAAGAGCGAGCGCACCAAGTTTGTGTTTCTGTCGATTTCGGCAAGCTGCGCGGTCGGCGCGAATTATCGGTACGCTTGGTATGGCTGGACAGCCGCCAACCAACCCATTCATCGAGAAGAGCCTGCACAAAGCGGCAGCCACGAACTGATTTTTTGCCTCTTCGAGAAAAGCGACAACCTGCTCTTTTGTAACCGATGGGAAGCCTTCCAGAAAATCGTCAATGGTCTCCCCTGCCTCAAGATAATCCAAGAGGGTTTGCACCGGAACTCGTGTTCCAAAAAACACCGGCGCACCGCCCATTACGTCGGCATTGTTAGAAATAATTGGCTTATCCATGTGAACAGATTACTCCTGCGAAGGTGCTTCGTAAATACTTACCGGGACGGTTGAAACGGAGCGAGTGACCTTCTGAAAGCTTTCAGGAGGGCACTACGCAGGTCGGTTTGAGTTTAAGCGCGTTGGCGCGTCTGGCAAACTTTTTGTCGTCGAAAGTCACAAATTCACTGGCCTGTTGGCTGGAGACCAAATGCAAAGCGTCTGCAAAATCCAGACCGCTTTGATAGTGGTGAAACGCCTCGGTTACTTGCTGTTCGTCCTCTACGGTCACGTTAGAGAGGTTTAATTCCATTTCTACTTCAATAATAAATTAATTCTCAAGCCATAAACCGTTCGTGGTGAGCTTGTCGAACCACATTTCACCGTGCAATTGCCCTTCGACAAGCTCAGGGCGAACGGCGTTATTTATTTCACTATTGATTTAGAAATGGAATAAGATCATGGCTATGCACCTTGATATTTCTGGTTTCTTTTCGTCGAATACGTGGCGCATGACCATTTCAAATTCCAGCAGCACGGTCTTGGCGCAATAAAGATGCCCGGTTGACATGACGCGCAGCGCGAGCGGCGATTGATCGGGATCATCGTCTCTGAAATGCCGTAGCAGGATGTTGGTGTCAATGGCTCGCATTGCGGGCTTCCTTCTTCATCGAAGCCCGCATCGCTTCACCTTCCTTGCCCCGTGGGACATTCCGGCCGCCCCCTTTGACCAGACCGTAGCCGTCGCCGGGTTGCGCGGTTTTTTTTCTGACAACGGTAATCACGGTTTTGTCGCCGCGCGAGTCAAAGCCGATTATCGCGCCGGACGTTGCTTGCATGGCCAGCCTGATCGCCTGGGGGATCACTATTTGCCCTCTGCTGGATAATCTTGCAGTCTTCATCATTGCCTATCCCTCCGTAAGTGGCATTTTTTAAGTTTATCTCAAAATACTTACCAAGTAAAACCAGCGGAGCGAGATCAACCGCACCGAATACAGCGCGAACACATCAAAGCGTTTTGTGGTCAAAACCAGCAACTCGCCACGCTTGATCGATCTCCTCATGTGCGCATGCATCTCATTCGAGTTTCGCATTGAGTTGTTGACTTGTAGTGCCGTATATGACACCATAAATCATGGGCGCACAAGAAAAAATTCTTACTCGTATGCGCAATAACCCGCGTGACTGGCGGATTGATTCCCTTAAATCGGTAGCTAATCGTTTTGGCATAGACTGGCGCAATGAGGGCGGAAGCCATCATGTGTTTTCGTTCCCCGGCGTAGATGATGATGTGTGCGTCCCGGCGCACCGGCCCATCAAGCCTGTGTACGTGCGCCAGTTTGTGGCACTGATCGACAAGATAAAGGAGTTGCAACCATGAGTGAAATAAAAATTCCGCATACCGAACCGCCGTATCCGTTTGCAGCATACGCGCATGTGGTCGAGCCATTGACCGAAGAAGATGGCGGCGGTTTTCTAATTACTTTTCCAGACCTTCCCGGCTGCATGTCAGACGGAGAAACCGAGGAGCAAGCTATCGCCAATGCGCGCGATGCGTTTTCCGCCTGGATGTCGGCGCGTGCCCACATTGGCAAGCCGATTCCAAAACCCAACCGTCACGGCGAATCGGCCGAGCCGGTGCGCCTGATGCAGCGCCTGCCGCGCAGCTTGCACGCCAGTTTGGTGGCGCGGGCAAAAGCGGAAGGCACCTCGCTCAATACGCTGGTGACGATGTTGCTTGCAGAAGGGATCGGGAAAAGTGGATACCGCCTCCGCCCGTAGCGGTCGCCCACCAATAATCGGGTGAACGCATGGATTCTAAGATTATTAAACCTAAAAAACCATTACAAGGATTCGTAGATACCAGTGCGCTCAACGGGCTCACTCAACCAGCAATCTTTTTGGTGCGACCCCAGCCTCGGTCAATTCGCCCAAGCCCAAAAAACCTTGTTTCGCCGCATAAAGCCTGACTTTGCTGCCTAAGGGTAAAATGGGCAGGGCGCACTTTGCGTCTCGGCTCACCTCGCGCCCCTGCAGCATCAACCCCGTGCCGCGCTCATCCAGCGTCACGATGGGATAGTCCTGCAACAGGGCATCGACCGGCAGCAACAGCGCGTCGCGTTGCGGCTGCGGATAGGCTTCCAAGTCTGCCAGGGTGTGCGCCGCAGTTTTCGATTCTGACAAGTTAAATTCGCCGATGGCGGTACGCCGCAACGCGGTGAGATACGCTCCACCGCAGCCCAGCGCGATCCCCAAATCTTCGGCGAGGGTGCGCACGTAAGTGCCGCTGCTGCATTTGACGGTGATCTGTAATTCTTCCGCCGTAAACGCCTCAAGTTCCAGGCTATATATCGTCACTTCGCGCTGCTTGCGCTCGATTTCTACACCCTCTCTGGCGTAGGCGTACAAAGGTTTACCCTGATGTTTGAGCGCGCTATACATCGGCGGAAGCTGGCTGATTTTGCCGAGCATGTTTTGCATCACGGCTTCGGTTTGCTGTCGCGTGAACATCATTTTTCCGACAGGCGTAATGTCGCCTTCGGCATCGCCAGTCGAGCTCGAGTAGCCTAAACGCATGGTCGCGGTATAGGTTTTATCCGCGCCCAGCAACATCCCGGAAAACTTGGTGGCTTCGCCCAAACACAACGGCAACAAGCCGGTCGCCAGCGGATCGAGCGTGCCGGTGTGCCCGGCCTTGGCGGCGCAATAAAGCCGCTTGGCAATTTGCAAAGCTTTGTTCGAGGCGATGTGCAGAGGCTTGTCCAACAGCAACACGCCGCTGATATTGCGCTTGATATAGCGGGGGAGCTTGGGTTCGGTGAGAGACTGCAAGGTATGGGGAATTAAAGACAGGGAGGATTTTTTAGCCACGGATAGACGCAGATAAAACCAAAAATCAAAACCAAAAGTCAAAACCAAAAGTCAAAACCCTTCGCCACGGATTAACACGGATTAACACGGATAAGATCAAAAACGTTAAGAACATATCTCTGCGGGAGAGGGTTGTTTTTATCCGTGTCAATCCGTGTCAATCCGTGGCTTGTAGGGTGCGCTCCGCGCACCATGGTGCATGGAATGCACCCTAGTCCGTTCCAGAACTTTCCTTGTCAACCTTGCCCTCCTGCGCCACCGCATCTTCGATCAGTTTCGACAGGCGCGCGCCGCGCTCCACCGATTCGTCGTAGATGAAGTGTAGTTGCGGCGAGACACGCAGTTTCAGGCGGTGCGACAGCAGGCTGCGGAGGAATCCGGCGGCGTGTTCCAGGCCTTTCTCGGTGAGAAATTTTTCGTTGGCATCGCCCAGCGTGGTGTAGTAAACGTTGGCGTGGGAATAGTCCTGGGTGACTTCCACGCCGGTCATGGTAATCATGCCGACGCGCGGGTCTTTGAGTTCGGTGCGCAGGAATTCTGCCAGTTCGCGCTGGATTTGGTCGGCGACGCGCAGCGTGCGGGAGTAGTCTTTAGGCACGGCTTTTTAAATTCTGCGTAGGGGCGGGTTCTAAACCCGCCCACAAATTGGGTCCCACGATTGGGCGGGTTTAGAACCCGCCCCTACATTACATTAAAGCGTGCGCGCGACTTCTACTACCTCGAACACTTCAAGCTGGTCGCCGACTTCGATGTCGTTAAAATTCTTCAACGACAACCCGCATTCGAAGCCAGATTTAACTTCTTTGACATCATCCTTGAAACGTTTGAGCGAATCGAGTTCACCCGTATGCACGACCACGCCGCCGCGCAACAAGCGGATTTGCGCGCCACGTTTGACCGTACCTTCGAGTACGTAACAACCCGCCACCGCGCCGATTTTGGAAATACGATAGACCTCGCGGATTTCCACCAAGCCCAGCACGTTTTCCTTTTTGTCCGGGGTCAACATGCCTTCGAGCGCGGCGCGCACTTCATCCACCGCCGCATAAATGATGTTGTGGTAGCGCACGTCCACGCCGCTGCTCTGCGCCAGCTTGCGCGCCGACACATCGGCGCGCACGTTGAAACCGAACACCACCGCTTTGGAGGCCAGCGCCAGATTGATGTCGGATTCGCTGATGCCGCCCACGCCGGTGTGGATGATGTTGACTTTGACTTCGTCGGTGGAAAGTTTTTGCAGCGCGTGCGACAAGGCCTCGCACGAACCTTGCATGTCGGCTTTGATAATCAGTTGCAGGGTCTTAACGCCACCCCCCGCCTCGCCCTCGCCCATTTGCCCCAGCAAATTTTCGAGCTTGGCGGCGTGTTGCTTGGCGAGTTTGACATCGCGGAACTTGCCCTGGCGGAACAAGGCGATTTCGCGCGCGCGGCGTTCGTCCGCCAGCACCATGACCTCTTCGCCGGCCCCCGGCACTTCCGACAGCCCTTGAATTTCGACAGGGATGGAAGGCCCCGCCGATTCCACAGTTTTGCCGGTTTCATCGAGCATGGCTTTGACGCGGCCAAAAGTAGAACCCGCCAACAAAATGTCGCCACGCTTCAACGTGCCGCTTTGCACCAGCACCGTCGCCACCGGGCCGCGACCTTTGTCGAGACGCGATTCGATGACGATGCCTTTGGCGGGTGACGCAACCGCAGCTTTCAGCTCCAACACTTCGGCTTGCAGCAACACGCTCTCCAACAACGCGTCGATATTCGCGCCGGTCTTGGCTGACACTTCGATAAACATGGTGTCGCCGCCCCAGTCCTCGGGCACGACTTGCTGCGTCACCAGCTCTTGGCGGATGCGCTCGGGGTTGGCTTCTGGTTTGTCTATTTTGTTGACCGCCACCACGATGGGTACTTTTGCGGCTTTGGCGTGATGGATCGCTTCTATGGTTTGCGGCATCACGCCGTCGTCCGCCGCCACCACCAGAATCACCAGGTCGGTGACTTTCGCGCCGCGCGCGCGCATCGCGGTGAAGGCCTCGTGTCCGGGCGTATCCAGAAAAGTAATCATGCCGCGCGGCGTTTCGACGTGATACGCGCCGATATGTTGGGTGATACCGCCGGCTTCGCCGCTGGCAACGCGGGTGCGGCGAATGTAATCGAGCAAAGAAGTCTTGCCATGATCGACGTGGCCCATCACCGTGACCACCGGCGCGCGCGCAGTCATTTCATATTCCATCGCAGCGCGTCCATCGGTGGGCGCATCCAGCAAAAACGCTTCGGGGCTGTCGAGCGCGGCGGGCTTGGGGATGTGCCCTAATTCTTCGACCACGATCATCGCGGTTTCCTGATCGAGCACCTGGTTAATAGTCACCATGCTGCCCATTTTCATCAGGGCCTTGATCACCACCGCCGCCTTGAGCGACATTTTTTGCGCGAGCGCACCCACCGAAATGGTTTCCGGCACCATCACCTCGTGCACGATAGGCTCGGTCGGCGCGGAAAAAGATTGCGCCTGATCGTCGCCGCCCGATCTGCCATGGCGGTCGCGTCGCGTGCGCCAGCCTTGTCCGGCGGTGGCGTCGCCGCGCACCCTCAACCCACCGCTGCCGCGCTTTTTGGCGGCATCGTCTTGCCAGATCACTTGCTTGGTTTGTTTCTTTTTCTTTTCTGCCTTGGCGGCTTTTTCCTCGGGCTTGACCACAGGTTTATGCAGCGTGCCTTCGGTGGCGGCAGGCTGTGCTGCCGTGGCCGTGACCGCAACGTCTGGCACAACCGCCGCCGCCAACGCGACCGCAGCCGCTTTCGCATCCTTGATTTGATCGTCCGAGGTTTTTTTACGCGCTTGTTTTTGCTGTAGCTCAGACGTTTGACGTGCGATGAGCGCGGCTTGTGTTTTGGCTTCCGCTTCGCGCAGCGCGAGTTCCGCCGCGTCGATCACCGGTGCTTGTTTGGCCTTGGCCGCGGCGGGTGCTTTCGCTGACACCGCGTCAGGTATCGCGGCAGCGACGGGGGACGCGGCTTCGCTTGCGGGCGCATCTGACATGTCGGCTTTGGAAATGACACGCTTTTTGCGCACTTCCACTTGGATGGTGCGCGCCTTGCCGGTGCTGTCCGATTTTTTAATTTCGCTCGTCTGGCGGCGGGTCAAGGTGATTTTGGTTTTGGTATCGGCGCCACCGTGCGCTTTACGCAAATAATCCAACAGATGCGTTTTGTCGTTTTCAGTCAGCGCGTCTTCAGTCAGTTTTTTGCTGATGCCAGCCGCCCGCAACTGTTCCAGCAACACCGCCGGCAACAGCCCCAGTTCCTTGGCAAATTGTTCTACATTCATGTGTGACATTGTTGTTTATCCTGACTTCGTAGGTCGGGCTTTAGCCCGACGCTTTTCGTGTCGGGCTAAAGCCCGACCTACACCAACCACCTATGCGAACCACGGCGCGCGCGCTGCCATAATCAATTGCTTGGCGCGCTCAGCATCCATACCGGTCATTTCGACCAGATCGTCGACGGCGAGGTCCGCCAAATCTTCCTGCGTATTCACGCCCTTGGTTGCCAATTCCAGCGCGGTCTTGCTGTCCATGCCTTCGAGCGATTGCAAATCTTCCGCATTGTGCTCGATTTTTTCTTCGCTGGCGATGGCCTCGGTCAACAGCACGTTGCGCGCACGGTTACGCAATTCGGTCACCGTCTGCTCGTCGAACAGCTCGATTTCCAGCATCTCTTCCAGCGGCACGTAAGCGACTTCTTCCAGCGACGCAAACCCTTCCTGCACCAAGATGTCGGCGACCTCCTCGTCCACATCGAGCTTTTCCATGAAAAGCTGGCGCACCACCGCCGAGGTTTCCTGGTTCTTGGTTTCCGATTCTTCCAGCGTCATGATATTCAATTCCCAGCCGGTCAATTCCGAGGCCAAGCGCACGTTCTGCCCGCCGCGACCAATCGCCTGCGCCAGATTCTCTTCATCGACGACGATATCCATGCTGTGCTTTTCTTCATCGACCACGATACTGCTGGCTTCGGCGGGCGCGAGCGCGTTAATCACGAAGGTCGCCGGATCCTCCGACCACAAAATAATGTCCACGCGCTCGCCCGCCAATTCTCCGGTCACCGCCTGCACGCGCGAACCGCGCATCCCGACGCAAGTGCCTATCGGGTCTATCCTCGGATCGTTGGATTTCACCGCGATTTTGGCGCGCGAACCCGGGTCTCTGGCGGCGGCTTTAATTTCCAGCAGCCCCTCTTCCATTTCCGGCACTTCCAGCTCGAACAGCTTTACCAGAAATTCCGGCGCAATCCGCGACAGCACCAGTTGCGGCCCGCGCGCGGCGCGTTCCACTTTCAACATATAAGCGCGCACCCGGTCGCCCACGCGCAGATTTTCTTTGGGGATCATCTGGTCGCGCGGCAACAAGGCTTCCACCCGCCCCGATTCGATAATCGCGCTGCCCCGCTCCATGCGCTTGATGGTGCCGGTGACCATGTATTCCTTGCGCTCCAAAAAATCGCTGAGGATCTGTTCGCGCTCGGCATCGCGGATTTTCTGAAAAATCACCTGCTTCGCCGCCTGCGCGCCGATGCGGCCAAACTCTATCGGCTCCAGTTGTTCCTCGATAAAATCTTCGACCTCGATATCCGCGTCCTGCTGCTGCGCTTCGCTCAAAGGAATTTGCTTGGACGGCTCCTCCACCGCATCATCCGCCACCACCTGCCAGCGGCGAAAAGACTCGTAATCGCCCGTCTCGCGGTCGATCGCAACCCGCGCATCCACATCCTCCTGAAAACGTTTTTTGGTGGCCGAAGCCAGCGCCGCTTCCAGCGCGCCGAACACAATTTCACGCTCGACACTTTTCTCGCGCGCCAACGCATCGACCAATAATAAAACTTCTCGGCTCATACCCTATCTCCAAAAATACGTTTGCACCATCATCCTAAAAAAAGCATTTAGCCACGGATTGACACGGATTAACACGGATAAAATCAAAAACAAATTCAAGCAAAATGCCGTGATTTTGGTTTTGGTCTTGGTTTTATCTGTGTTAATCCGTGTTAATCCGTGTCAATCCGTGGCTGAACCTGCCGTTCCGGGAACAACTGCTTGGCTACCATTTCGGCACCAAACGCGCCTTGTCCACGTTATCCAACTCCAACGCGACCAACGCGCCTTCCACTTCCAGTTGCAACACCCCGGCTTGCACCGAGCGCATCACCCCCACAAAATTCTTGCGCCCCTTGCTTTGTCCCGCCATCAGCAACGGCATCCGCAGCTTGATCTGCGCGGATTCGCCCAAAAACCGCTGAAAATCCGACAACTTCTTAAGCGGCCTGTCCAGCCCCGGCGACGATATTTCCAGCCGCTCGAAATCGATGTTCTCCACCGCAAACAAGCGCGTCAGATGGTTGCTCACCGCCGCGCAATCCTCCACCGTAATGCCGCCTGGCTTGTCGACGGGTTTATCAACGGGTTTGTCAATATAGACGCGCAACAACTTGCCGCGCCCCGATTTCTCGACATCCACCAGATCGAAACCCAACCCCGCCAGCGTCGCCTCAAGCAACTTCTCAAGCTCCATAACTACCCCATCCACTCATCTACCACTCAACGGCGCGCCACTGCGGCAACACAAAAGCCTTACCACAAACGAAAAATGGGCTGAAAGCCCATCAAAATTAGTCCGTTAGTGTAGCAAGAAATCGGGGGGAAGGGAATAGAAACTTACAGAAAAAGGTGGACGGGGTGTCGATGTGCAGCTCCCCATCAGCAAACGGGCGCGGGCAGAGCGAACATGCCGCTTTTCATTCAAATAAACGCCATGCTAAGATGTTTGCGGCATTAGGGATGGGTGACTTATTATCAACCAACTTCCGCTTATTATGCGGTTTTGTCGCCTGCTTTACATTAGCTGTTCGGTGTAGCTGTGTCGTTTTTTCAAAGGGGGAGAAATCATGTTTCGTAGAATTGGTGCCGTTTTATTAGTTACGATTGCTTTAGCGGGCTGCGCGAGCGTCCCAATGGGGGATACCAAGAAGGACGCAGAACTAAAGTTGTTTTCGTCAAAGCCGAACGTCGCTGGCCTTTACGTCTACAGAAATGAGTCTTTCGGGGCGGCCATTCGAATGGACGTAGAAATAGATGGCAAACCCGTTGGTCAAACCGCTGCCAAGACGTATTTCTATAAAGAAGTAACCTCTGGGAAACACGTGATCACCTCAAAGTCAGAAAACACTGACAGCATCGAGATAGACACCGTAGCCGGAAAGATTTATTACATCTGGCAAGAAGTGAAAATGGGGCTGATTTATGCGCGCACCAAGCTGACTCTAGTCAGCGAAGAGGAGGGCAAGAAAGGCGTATTGGAGTCCCAGCTTGCTGCGGGCCAGTAATTCAATTTCCAAATTAAAAGTGACACAAAACCCCCTCTCCCGCAGGGCGGGAGAGGGCTGGGGAGAGGGTGAGCGGCGAATTTATTTTTCAATATAAGCAAGGTGTTGGCTGACAGACCCCTCTCCCTAGCCCTCTCCCCGCAAGCGGGGCGAGGGGACATAATTGTGAGATTATTAAATTGAAAATAGAATAACCCCAACCCATCAAATTCCCTCCGTTGATGGGTTGCACCACAAGTGTAGTCCGACTTTCTATGCACTCAAGTGCATAAAAGATCGTATCCGCTGCGCTCCACCCATCCCACAAACCGCAGATTTAACTCTCGGCGTACCTCCCGGCTTCACGCCATTTTCCGCAACGTCAGCAGCGGCGGCGTGGATAGCGTGGCGCGGGTGCCCAGCAAACCTGCTGCGGTCACGCCCGCCACGCCGGCGACCACGCCGATCAAGATCACCCAGGGATTAAAGCTGTAGTTCAAATTGAGCGCGTGGACGCTCACGACATAGCTTAAGCCGGTCGCGCCGCCTGCGGCGAACAGCCCGGCGATGCCGCCGAGGATGGCGAATTCGGCGGCTTGTGCGCTGATGAGCTGCCGTTTTTTCGCGCCGAGGGTGCGAAAAATCGCGGCTTCGTAGATGCGCTCGTCCTGCGCGGCGACGATGGCGGCATACAGCACGGCGAAGCCCGCGAGCAGGGTGAACAGGAACACGAACTCGACCGCCTTGGAAACTTGCACCATGACTTTTTGCACTTGTGCGATGACGGCGGCGACATCGATCACCAGAAAATTCGGGAAGGTTTTCACCAGCGCGTTCATCACCTCCACCCGGTCTGCGGGCAGGTGGAAACTGGTGATGTAGCTCGCCGGATAATTTTCCAACACGCCGGGAGGCGCGACCACGAAAAAATTCACGCGGAAGGTATCCCAATTGACTTTACGCAGGCTGGCGACTTGGGCGGTGAATTCGGCTCCGGCCACGTCGTAAGTGAGGGTGTCGCCCAACTTGATGCCGACGGTTTTGGCAATGCCCTCTTCGACCGAGACGACGGCCTTGCCGCGCTCGTCTGGGTTCCACCAGCGCCCGGCGATGATCTGGTTATCCGCCTGCATCTCCGCCGCCCAAGACAAATTAAATTCGCGCTCCACCAGCCGTTTGGCGCGCGCGTCCGGGTAATCGTCCGGGGTAATTTTTTTGCCGTTGATCGCGGTCAAACGCCCGCGCACCATCGGCATCACTGCGGGCGCTTTAATTTGATGATCGAAAAAAAATTTATTCAATGCCGGCAGTTGATCGGGCTGAATGTTGACCAGAAAACGGTTGGGCGCGTCCGGCGGCAAACTCGTTTGCCAGTTGCCCAGCAGATCATCGCGGATCAAGGTCAGCACCAGCAACGCCATCAGCCCCAAGCCCAGCGCAACCGCTTGCAACACCGAAGAACCCGCGCGGCGCTTGATGCTCGCCAAGCCGTAGCGCCACGCGCCGCCCGCCGATTGACCGCCGGGTTTGCCACCGTTTATGCCAAATATGCCTCCCGCCCCGCCGAGCGCGCGCACCATCGCATACGCGATCGCGCCGGATACCGCCACCGCCAGAATAAATCCGCCCAGCACCAACAACCCTAGACGCAAATCGTTTGCCTTCCACAAAATCAGCGCGGCCAATGCGGCCAACCCAGCCGCATATCCCATCAAACTATGCGCGTTGGGCATCCCCAGATCGCGTCGCAACACCCGCAACGCGGGCACTTTACGCAGGTTTAGCAACGGCGGCAACGCGAATCCCAAGAGCAATACCATGCCTGTCAACAACCCATGTATCGCTGGAACCCAGCCGGGTTGCGGTAATTCGCTGGCGGCGGAAGTCGCCACCAACGCCGCCAGCCAATAAGACAAAGCGGCCTGCGCGAAATACCCCAACAAACAACCAATCAAACTCGCCAGCAAACCCAGCACGATGAAATGATAAAGATACAAACGCAGAATCGTGTTTTGCGATGCCCCCAGGCAACGCATCACCGCGCAACCATCGAGGTGTCGCTCGGTGAAACGCCGCACCGCCAGCACCATCGCCGCCGCCGCCAGAACCACGCTCGCCAGCGCGGTCAATGCCAGAAATTTTTCGGCGCGCTCCAGCGCGGATTTGATTTCGGGGCGCGCGTCGCGTATGCCTTCTAGCCGCTCGCCCAACTGCAAACGCGCTTGCGTCCAAGCGCGCAATTCCTCCACCGCACCCGCCCCGCCGGCCACCATCAAACGATAGCTGATGCGGCTGCCCAACTGCACCAGCCCGGTCGCGGGCAAATCCGCAGCGTTCATCAACACCCGCGGCCCCAGATTGATAAAGCCGATGACGTAATCCGGCTCTTGCATCACCACCGCCGACACCTGTAACTTCAATTTTCCGACCGACAGCGTATCGCCCAGTTTTAGCGTCAACCTCGCCATCAGCTTGTCATCCACCCACACCTCGCCGGGCGGCGGAATAGCGTTGGCGATGCGCTCCGCGCGACCTTCCCCATCGATAATTTTAAGTTCGCCGCGCAACGGATAACCCGGCGTGATCGCTTTGATCTCGCTCAAAATATTTGTTTCGTTTGCCTCCCCCGCGCCAACCGAGGCCACCATGCTGGGAAACTTGGTCGCCGTGGTCACCGCCAGCCCGCGCCGCAAGGCCTCGTCGGCGTAAGCCGCAGGCAAGGCGTGATCTGAAACAAGCACTAAATCCGCCCCCAACAACTGGTTCGCCTCGCGCGCCAACGCCTGCTGCACCCGGTCCCCGAAAAATCCCACCGTGGTCATCCCGCCCACCGCGATCACCAGCGCCGCCACCAACACGCGCAATTCCCCCGCGCGGCTATCGCGGCGCAACATGCTTAAAGAAAGTTTGAGGAGATTCATCAATAACTCCAATCTTCGTGCCGGACAGGTAAGCTGTTTAACTGCTCTTTATAGAACCGCCACTTCGGCATAAATTGATCCATCAAGCCTGCAAACCGGTTGTTATGCGTATGTTCAAGCAAGTG
>Ga0209824_10000109_pt1 | contig 57429 bp, 49 predicted proteins | sample VDWuncwatermetaG_FD_184124 | JGI IMG/M metagenome (GOLD analysis project Ga0209824, IMG submission 184124) | Wastewater microbial communities from Netherlands to study Microbial Dark Matter (Phase II) - VDW unchlorinated drinking water (SPAdes)... ...
CCCCGCGCCCACCGCGCCTGAATTCTCGCCCGCCGGATTCTGGGTGCGCGGCGGCGCGCTCATCATCGACACGTTCATCCTCATGCTCAGCGCGTTCCTGCCGATTCGAACCTTCGGCGTCCTGATCAACTTCGCCTACAAAACCATCTTCGTCTCGCAAGGAGGGCAGACGCCCGGCAAGATGGCGGCCGGCATCAAGGTCGTTCGAGTCACCGGCGAGCCGGTGGGGATCGGACGGGCCCTGGCGCGCGCCCTCGCGGAGTACGCCAGCGCCTTCACTCTGTGCCTGGGCTACTTTATCGCCGCGTTCTCGGACAAGCGCGCCCTGCACGACTATATAGCGGGAACGCGAGTGGTTTACGTCGAAGGCGTCACCAACGCGCGCAAGACGGCCTTCGCGCTCCTCGGCGTCTCCGGCATCGTGCTGACCATCGCCGCGATCGTCGTCATGGCCGTCACCGGAACGGGAAGCTTCGGGAAGTTCAAGTCCCTGACGGTCAAGTCCGGCGAAGGCGTGACGAAGGGGCACCTCGGCTCGCTGCGCTCCGCGCTTGCGATCTACTACGGCGACGCGGAAGGGCAGTATCCCGCCGGGCTCGACGCGCTGGTCGGGCCGAAGTACGTCCCCGAGATTCCGAAGACCAAGCTCGGTGATCACAAGGAAACCGCAGAGTGGACCCCCTACGGCGCCGAGGCGTGCACGGGCTCGACCCAGTTCGGCAGCGAGATCGACGCGGCCAAGCTCAAAGACACCGGGGGCTGGGGCTACGTCTCCGACCCCAACGCCAAGTGCTGGGGGATGGTCTTCGTCGACTGCACGCACCAGGACACGAAGGGCAGGCGCTGGCCCGAGTATTAAGGACGCGCAAGAACGATCTTGAGAGACTTGAGCACCGGCGGATCGTAGGGCCGGTCTGCGCCGTCCTTGGTCTCGCGCGGCACCGCGGCGATCGCCTGGGCGACTTCGAGCCCCTCGACCAGCTCTCCGAAGATCGTGTGCCGGCCGTCGAGATCGGGCTGAGGCGCGAGCGTGATGAAGAACTGCGTCTGCGAGGTGCCGGGCCCCCAGGACGCCATCCCGAGCAAGCCCGGCCTGTCGAAGCGGTCCCCGGGACGGATCTCATCGGGCAACGGCAGCTTGGGGTCGCCGCGGCCGGTGCCGGTTGGGTCGCCGGTCTGGATCAGGAAGCCGGGCGCGACGCGGTGGAAGATCAGCCCGTTGTAGAACGGCTTCGGCCGCCCCGACAAGGCGCGCAGCTGGGCGACCGTCTTCGGAGCGCGGTCCTCGTGCAACCTCGCGACCATGCGGCCTTTCGAGGTTTCCAGAACCGCGAATGGCCCGGCCTGATTGCAGCCCGCGCCGAGCAGGACCGCGACGAGGAGCGGCCGACCGAGCCATAAGGCGAGGAAGTGCCCCTTCAAAATTTCTTTAGAAGAGGGGCCGGGTAACCGATGTCGAGCACCTTGAGAACGCCAACGGCGGACTTGGCGTGCGGCGCCAGCAGGCCGCGTTTGGGAAGCCCCAAGGTCAAGGTCAGCTCCGCGACGACGAAGACGCCGCTGTGGTGGCCCGTGTCGGGATGAATGCCCGAGGGGATGTCCACCGCGACCACGGGCTTTTTGGCGGCAGTCATCTCGCGGATCATGTGATGGATGGCACCCGCGGGCTTGCCCGTAGCTCCCGTGCCGAGCAGGGCGTCGATCGCGAGGTGGCACCACCCGAGGGCCTTGTCGAGCTCCGAGCCGGGGCCGGCCGGGGTGACCGTCACGCCGGCCGCCTTGGCCCTGGCGAGGTTGACGCTCACGAGCTCGGGATATTTCCCCATGCCGTCGTTCTTGGGCGGGCAGATGAACGCGGCGACCGTCGCCCCGCCCTCGGCCAGATAACGCGCCGCGACGAGGCCGTCGCCGCCGTTGGCGCCGCGGCCGCAGCAGACGACGATGTTCGATTGCTTAAGCGACAGCCCCTTCTCGAGAAGGAGGGCCTCGCATTCCGCGGCGACGGCCTTGCCCGCGTTCTCCATCAGGTCGAGCGCCTTGATCCCGTGCTTCTCGGTCGCCGCCAGGTCGAGCGCGCGCATCGTCTCCGCGCCGACGACGGGAAGGCCTTCCCAGACGTCGGGGATCGGCTCCTTCACCAATTGCTCAGCGCGGAGAGCACGAAGCCCAGCGTCGCGAGGAAGGCCATCAAAAGCACCACGAGCACGCTGGCGAGGTACGGCAGCCCCAAGGTCAGCCACGCGCGCCCGCCGCTGATGCCGTACTCGTCGCGGATGCCGCGGGCCTTATACGACAGAGACCACAAGCCCATACAGAAGAAGACGAGGCGCAGGCTCCACGCGGGCTTGGAAAACGCGGCCTGGCACATCAGCACCAGGGGCACCGCCGGCAGCCAAGCCAGCTCGGCCAGGCCCAGGTGGACGAACAGCGCCCGGGCGTCGCCGCGCGCGCCGCCGAGCTCTAAAATAAGATGCAGCAGCGCCGTCGTGGTGAACGTCAGAACCAGCTGCCACAGCAGGGACAGCGCGAGACCGGGCCAGCCGAACGGCAGGAGGGACCGTCCGGACAGAGACTGGGCGACGTAGAGGCTCGCGGCCCCGAGAAGAATGCCGAGCAGGCCGAGCGCGGCCGGATGCCGTTGGCGGATGATCGCCGAAGCGTGCGCCCGGTCCTCGAAGAAATCGTAGACGAGCTCGACGGCGTCCATCTACCAGCCTCCGGACCAGGCGTACAGGAGGCCTCGCGGCAGGGACGGCGCGGAGTTCAGGCTCACCCCGGCGGGGCCGAACCCGAACGTCAGGCGCGCGCGCGTTTCGAGCAGCTCGAAGATGTCGTTGAGCTTTTCGGCGTCCCGGCGAACCTTCGGCTTTTCGTCCTTGATCCCGCCGAGCTCGGCGGCGAGCTTGGTCGCGTCCAACGAGTCGCCGAGCACGTCGACCAGCCCAAGCTCCTTCGCCTGGTTGCCGGAGTAGATGCGCCCGTCGGCGAGAGGCTTGACCTGCTCGACCGTCATCTTTCGGCCATCGGCCACCGCCTGCACGAACTGGCCGTAGGCGTCGTCGATGAGGGATTGCAGGATCTGCCGCTCCTCGAGCGTCATCGGGCGCGAGGGCGAGCCGATGTCCTTGTGCTTGCCGGATTTGATCGGGTCGGACTTGTAGCCCACTTTCTGGAAAAGGCCTTCCATGTTCGACACCGAGAAGATCACCCCGATCGAGCCCGTGATCGTACCGGGGTGCGCGACGATCTTGTCGCAGGCCGCGCCGAGATAGTAGCCGCCAGAAGCCGAGACGTCTCCGAAGAGCGCGACGAAGGGAATTTTCTTCTCCTTCTTCACCCGCAGGATGCGCGTGTAGATCTCCTGCACCGCGCCGACGCTGCCGCCGGGAGAATTGATGTCGAGGACGATGGCCTTCACGCCCTTCGTTTCGGCGAGCTGCTCGATGCGCCGCGACCACTGCTCGGCGCCGCGCTCCCACGGCTTGCCCGTTTCCGAGGACATGATGGGCCCCCGGATGGAAACCCACCCGACGGTATCCCTCGGCTTGAGGTTGAGTAGGCTCTTCCCGCTTCCGGCCTGGCCCTTCGGGCCGTCGCCCTTCGAGCGCACGACGAGGAACACCGCCGCCAGCAGGGACAGCGCATGGAGCGCGATCACCGCGCCGATCAGGCGGCGCTTGATCCGGCGCGGGCTCAGCTGATGCGGCTCCAAGGGATGCGGCTCCGGCGAGGCGCCGGGCGTTCCGGAAATCGGGTCCATGATGGCTCCTTAATTCGTGCGTCGCAGGGCGTCGCTGTCGACGACCCGATTACGTCCCGCCGACTTGGCGGCGTACAGGGCCGCGTCGGCCCGCGCGACCAGCTCCTCGGGTGTCGACGCATCGCGCGGGAAATGGGACACCCCGATCGACACCGTCACCCGCAATTCCTCGAAGCCGACCGAGAACAGCTCGGCCTCGATCGCCGCCCGGATCGCCTCGGCCTTGCGCAGCGCGCCGGCCGGCTCGGCGCGGGGCAGGACGATCGCGAACTCCTCGCCGCCGTAGCGCGCCACGAAGTCGGTGTCGTAAACGAGCGAATTGAGCACCGCGCCGAGACGCTTCAAGACCTGGTCGCCGAACGGATGGCCGTAGCGGTCATTCAAGCTCTTGAAATGGTCGATGTCAAGAAGCATGAGGCCGAAAGTGGTTTTGAACGTTTTCGCGCGAACGAGCTCCTCGGATATTTTTTTATCGAACGCTCCGCGTCGGCGCACGCCCGTGAGGCCGTCGATTTCCGACAGGCGCTCGACTTCCTGGAACAGCTTAACGCGTCTAAAGGCCACGCCGAGCTCGGAGACGAAGGACTGCGTCTTCGCGAGCCACGCCTCCGGCGCGGTTCCCTCGGGAACCCGCGCGTAAAGATAGCCGAGCAGCTCCTGCCCTTCGCGAATCGGAACCCCGACGGCGCGCTCCGGCCTATCAAAGCAACGCGGCGTAGCCGCGTTGGCGCCCTGCTCCTGCAGCAGGCGTTCCAAGGTCGACCACGCCGCGCCGGGGGAGGTCCTCATGCCGCGCACGGTCAACGGCCGGATCTCGCCTTCGCCGCGCAGCCCCGCGACGTACAGCGCGTACTCGACGCGCGGCCCGAAATACTGCTCCAGGGAGCCCTCGACGCGGGGGCGCGCCTCCTCCCAGGACATGGCCTCGGAAAGGCTCTTGACCATGCCGTACAGCGCGGTCGCCTCGCGGTGCGCGAGCTCGGCGTTATGGCCCCTGGCCTTGAGGCCCTTGAGCTCGGCGGCCATGCGCTCGCGCTGGGCGCGCACCGAAGCCGTCCTTTCGATCAGGACCGCGTGGTCCGCCTCGCGGCGCCGGGCCAGCCGCCACGCGAGCGCGGTGCCTCCCACGCCCCACAGCGCGGTCAGCGCCGAGGAGGGCGAGGACACCAGCAAGGCGGCGCTCGCCGCGAGCGCGATCCCGAAGAAGGCGCCCGCCGCGACGGAGCGCCTCGGGTACGCCGCCCAAAGCCCGAGCGGAGGCAGAAGGGAGACGGCGGCCATCAGCCACTCCGCGCTCACCCGACCACCTGGTTTCTTCCGCCGTGCTTCGCCTTGTACAAGCGCTCGTCGGCGACGCGCACGATCTGGGACGCCGTGGTCGCGTCGGTCGGGAAGGACGCCACGCCGAGGCTCATCGTCGCGCGCGTCGGCGCGCCGTTGAAGACGAAAGGCTCCTCGGCCACGCGCGCGCGGATGCGTTCGGCGACCGAGACCGCCTCGGAGCGGACGTAGTTCGGGAGAATGAGCGCGAACTCCTCGCCGCCGTAGCGCGCGGCGAAGTCCACCGGCCTCGCGAAGGAGGACAGAATCGCGGACAAGGTGCGCAGCAGCTGGTCGCCGGCCTGATGGCCGAACGTGTCGTTGTAGCGCTTGAAGTGGTCCACGTCGAGCATGATCAAGGACAAGGGGGTCTGGCTGCGGCCCGAGCGCAGGACCTCCTCCTGCAGACGCTGCTGGAAGGCGCGGTGGCTGTGAAGCTGGGTCAGGGCGTCGTGCGTCGCCTGGCGGTGCACGCTTTCATACAGCCGTATGTTCTCGAGGGACAGCGAGGCCATCGTCGCGTACAGGTCGGCGGTGCGAACCTCGTCGGGGCCGAACGCCCCCGCCGCGTCGCTCTCGAGCTTGACGAAGCCGGCGGCCTGGCGCATCACCTTGAGCGGGATCGCTACCCCGGAGAGGAAGCGCGCGCCCGGCACGATCTGCGTCTCCAAACGAGAATCCTTGATTAAAACCGGGCCGCGGCGGCGTTGCGCGGCGAGCAAAAGCGGATCTTCGGAGGCGCCTCCGACCACCGAGACCCGCGCGGCCGGGAAGCGCTCGGACAGGATCCGGATCAGGCGCGACTGCACCTCGCGGCCGTCGAGCGTGCCCGACAGGCTCTTGGCCGCGTCGGACAGGTCGCGGCGCAGGCGGGTGTCCACTCCGACGGTTTCCTCGTAGGACCGGTAGTACTTCAAGTCGCGCTCGTCGTCGCGGATCTGGTCCTGAAGGGTCATCTGCTCGAGCAAGGTCTCGCGCTCGTCGCTGAACTTCCGGCCCCGGTGCGCGGCCTGCGCTCCGGCCAGGAGCCACAATCCTCCGAGGCCGGCCGCGAGAAGCGGGCGCGCGCCCTCCGAGCGGACCATGAGCACGGCGGCCACGACGCTGGCGAGGAAGGTCAGGACGATCGGAGACTCGCCGTCTTGGCGCAGGTCCGACCAGAGCAGGCACAGGCCGCAGGCGGGTATGACCGCCGGCCCGAGCTCGGGGCGCGCCACGACGAGCAAGGTCAGCCCGGTAAAAAGCCCATACGACCCAAGAAGGGTTACGGCGCGCGAGTCGCCCATTAAAATGGTGGAGGTGGCGGGATTTGCACCCGCGTCCAAACGGCGCCGACTGAAGTCACTACAGGCTTAGCCCATCCTCAATTTCACCCGGAGAAAACCGATGGACGCGTGCTCTCCGGGCTAACCCCGTTCGGTCTTAGGCCCCCCGCCCACGGAATAACGGGGAAGGACCGCATCCTGCTCATTACACTGGCGACCCACTAGCAGGCGTCGTGGACCAGCGTGTGCTCACTGCGGTTTAGGCAGTGGCCCAGGCCAATTGCGTATTGGCAGTTGTTGTTTGGTCCGGTTTTTAACGGGCCCTGACCAACCCGTGCCTGCGACTGTCAGCTCAACGACATTTGTCGAAGCTAGATCACCCCCGACAAGCCAGTATAACAGGGTTAGGGCTCGTCGGCAAGGGGGCCCGCCGACAGCATGGCGAGCTTGATCGTCGAGGCTGCAGGCGCGTCGTCCGGAGCGGCATCAGGCACCTTCACGAGGGCTCCGCTGGTGTTTCCCACCAGGTCCCGGGCAACGAAGCGGTACAGGCCCGGCAGCGGCGGAACCGGGACCTTTACGGACACCGGCGGCATACCCGCGACCGGCGCCGACCAATCGTGCATCAGTTCGACGGCCTTGCCCGCGGCATCCTGGCGCCACACCCGCACATGGGCGACGCCCAGGCGATTCGTGTCCTTGACCTCAACCTCGTCGGCAGCGCCGGCCGCGGCGACCATCCACAGCTGGGGAGGAACGTCGTCGGTGACGAGGCGCATCAGGAACTCCCGCGGCGTGACAGCCTCGCCCGGGAAACGGGCGTCGAACTCGGGGTAGCGGCCGGTCTCGAAGAAGGGGCCCGGATCGACGTGCGCCCGCGCCAGGCCTCGGTCGGCCTCCTCGTGCGTGATCACGTGCGCGCGGTCGCGCGGGAGATCCGTCTCCTTTGCGATCGCGCGGACGAGCCAGGCCATCGACGCGTACATGCGCCAGTACGCGCGGGGATCCCAGTCGGAGAGAATGAAGGGATTCGCGTTGTCGGGCACGCCGGACTCGGTTTCGATGCCGACCGAGCTCGCATCGATGGCGGAGTTCTTCACGTGGTTGGCGATGTTCTCGATCTTGACCATGCGGATCACGCGCCCGTCGCGACAGACCATGAAGTGCGCCGCCGTCTTCTGGCTCAGAAGCCAGGACACCGTGCCCTCGCATGCGCCCGGCTTGCCGGTGGCGCCGCCCGAAGCGTGCAGGACGACGTGCTTGATCGCGCCGGCCTCGATGCGGTCGGCCGGGGTTACGCCCGTCTCGATGCGGCGCTTCTTCTTGTTGCGGCCGATCACCGTGCGGCTCAGCTTTTCCATCCGGTCGACGATCTCGGCGTACTCGAAATTGATCTGCCCGTCCTCCGGCAAAAGCCCCTCGGGCGTCGGGGTCGAAATGTGGATGAAATCGGGAACGGCGGTACCGGATTCGGCGCCGAAGGCGCGGGCGCTCTCCTCAAGGAGGACGCGCATGTCCTGGTGCCGGTCGTCATGGGCCTGCGCGGCTTGACCGAAGAGGGCCAGCGCGGCGGCGAGTCGAAGAATCATTATGCGGAGGATATCCCCTTGCCGCGCGCGAAACAAGGTCGAAGGTCCTATGCCGGCCGGGACCAGAGGACCTAGGCGCGCTTGTCGGCCCTGGCGCCGTCGGCCGCCGCCGCCAGCGCCGAGACGAACTCCTGCGGCGTGCGGTAGCGCCGGTCGGGATCGGCCTGGAAGGACTTCAGGAAGACATCGTCGAGCGACTCCGGCAGGCCGGCGATGTTGCGCGAGGGCGGGATATAGCTCATGTTGATCTTGTTCATGAGCATTCCCGCGCCGATGCCGATGAAGGGCAGCTTGCCCGTCAGCATCTCGTAGGCGCAAATCGCCAGGGAATACACGTCGGACTCCTTGCGCACCACGCCCTGCTCCTGCTCCGGCGCCATGTAGGGCGGCGTGCCGACCACGGTGTTCGTCATCGAGTACCGCGTCAGGGCGTCCTTGGCCATGCGCGCGATGCCGAAGTCCATGACCTTGACCTGCCCCGAGGTCGTGCGCATAACGTTCGAGGGCTTCATGTCGCGATGGATCACGCCGCGCGAATGCGCGTAGGTCAGCGCCTCGCCCATCGCGCGCGTCACGCCGACCGCGTCCGCCACGCTGAGTCGCCCGGCGGCCTGCACCAGGTCGTGTACGGTCCGGCCGTCCACGTACTCGAACACGAGATAGACGTCCTCCCCTTCCTCGGCGATCGCGTAGATGTCGACGATGTTCGGATGGTGCAGGGAGGCCACGGTCTTCGCCTCGATGACGAAGCGCTCGCGCTCGCGCGCGTTCACGCGCAGCTCGTCGCGCATCTTCTTGATCGCCACGCGCCGCCCGAGCGAACGATCGGTCCCTTCATAGACCATGCCCATGCCGCCGGCGCCGATCTGCCTTGATATCTCGTATTGGCCGCGAATGAGGCCGCCGGCGTTGGCCGCGGCCGAGGCCGGCTGAGCCGTCGCAACCGCCGGGTTCGTCTCCGGCCCGGTCCGCTTCGAGCGCGTAAAGACGGAAACGACGGTGTTCTTGAGAGGCGACAGCACGGTCGACAGCAGGCCCAGCGCCAGCAGCAGGCCGCCGGCGAGCCCCGCGCCGACCACGACGCTGAAGCGCCCGCCGCGTCCCGGCGCCGCCGCGGGCGCCTTAGCGCCGCCCTTGCGCGGCTCCCCGGGAAACAGGAAGATCATGTCCGAATCGGTGGGCAGCTGCAGCGCCGCCGCCTCCGCCGCCGCGGCCTCGAAGCCCTGATCGAGGCGCGCCGCCTGGCCGATGTCCGACAGCATCGCATTCTTGTCGCCGAGGCCGCCGTAGGCGTGCGCCCGGTTGGCGTAGCCCCACGCTCCGCGCGGGTCGGCCGCGATCATCTGGTTCGAGGTCGCCAGCGCGTCGCGCCAGCGGCGCGTGCGGTTCTCCGCCAACGCCTTGGTGTTCAGCAGAGCCATGTTGCCCGGCGCCAGCGCGAGCCCGGCGACCGCGTCCTTGAGCGCGCCTTCCCAATTTCCGAGACGGCCCTGGGTCTGAGCCCGGAGATTCAGCAAGGCGGGGTTGTCCGGATCCTGGCTCAACGCCTTGTTGAGGAGATCGAGCGCGCCGCCGGCGTCACCGAGCTTCAGCGCGCTCCGCGCGCCGTTCTGGGCTTGCGCCGACGCGGCGATTACGGCCCCGGGCGAAGGCGCGACGGAAAACGCCGCGGCTTGGCGAGCGTCACCGAGCGCGCCGTCGCCGGAGAACCGTGACGGCGCGAAGGCGGCGGCCCCGGCCTTGGCGGTCGCCATGCCGGCGGCGCCCGCGTCGATCGCGTCGCCGCGGCCTTTCGCGGAGTGCAGAACCAGAAGGGCGTTACGGTTGCCGGGATCCGCTCGCAGCGCGATTTGCGCCAGGCTCATCGCGCGCCCATAGTCCCGCGCCTGGAGCGCGAGCGCCCCCTGATCCGCCAGCGTATTCGCGCCGCCCGTGGTGGCGACCGTATTGATGATGTCGTCGAAGATCGGCCCTAGGCCGCCGTTCCCGGACGTCCCGCCCGAGTTCGGGCCCGAAGGCGCGGACGGATTGGTCGCAATCGGGTCAGGGTTCGGGTTCGGATTTGGGTTTGGGTTCGGGTTCGGATTCCCGCTCGGTGGCGGGTCGGTCACGCATTTCTTCGAATCCATGGCGCAGGTCGTGGACTGAGCTCCAAGAATGACGATCTTCGAGCGCGCCGCAAGCTCTTTATCCCGCTCGCTGAGCACCGTTTCGTCGCCGAGACCGGCTTCGTTATTCGTCTCGCCGCGCAGGCCGCTGTTGAACAGTTCATGCGCTCCCTGGGCCATGGCGCCGCCGACGCCTCCAGCGGATGGGGGCGAAGCAATCCCTTCTCTCGCGTAAAGGGCGTTGAAACTGGCGGCCAAGCCGGTATTAATCTTTTTCTGCTCGGTCTCCCGCTTCTCCTCGCTCATATTGGTCGCGTCGGCCCGCTGCTGGAACGCCACCTGCTGATCGACGCTTTTGATCGTGATCTCGACGACCTGCGACATGACTCGGAGTTCCCGGCCTTGATAGAACGGATCGGTCAGGAAGGTCGAGGTGCGCCCTTTGAAATGATCCTTAGCGCGATCCACGATGCCCAGGTACTCCGGATTGGCCCGGTATTTTTTCTCGATGTAGGCGCGAAGCAGGTCAAACTGTTCGAGCGACTTTTGAATGGCGACCTCGCGCGGGATGCCCCGCGCCTGGGCTGACCTGAGCTGAGGCGGCCTGCCCTGGCCGTTCCCGGGAACCGTATCCCCGGCGAGGGCGGGAGCCGCGAGCGCGCCGAGGCTCAACGCCAGCGCGGCGAGCATGCGGGAGGGGTGGCGCATAATGGTTTATCCTTGGACGCCTTTCTTGGCGCCGCCGAGGGCGGCCTCGAGCGAGGCGGCGAACTCCTGCGGCGAATGAAAGCGCTGGTCGGGATCGGCCTGGAAGGCCTTTAGGAAGACCTCGTCGAGAGACTCCGGCAGGCCCGCGATCGCGCGCGCCGGCGGGATGTAGCTCATGTTGATCTTGTTCATGAGCATCCCCGCGCCGATGCCGATGAAGGGCAGCTTGCCGGTCAGCATCTCGTAGGCGCAGATCGCGAGGGAGTACACGTCGGACTCCTTGCGCACCACGCCCTGCTCCTGCTCCGGCGCCATGTAGGGCGGCGTGCCGACGACGTTGTTCGTCATCGAGTACCGCGTCATGGCGTCCTTGGCCATGCGCGCGATGCCGAAATCCATGACCTTGACCTGCCCCGCGCTCGTCAGCATCACGTTCGAAGGCTTCATGTCGCGATGGATCACGCCGTGCGCGTGCGCGTAGGTCAGCGCCTCGCCCATGGCGCGCGTCACGCGCAGCGAGTCCAAGGGGCTCAGCCGCCCCTGCGCCTGCACCAGATCGTGAATGGTCTTGCCGTCGACGTATTCGAACACGAGATAGACGTCCTCGCCTTCCTCGGCGATCGCGTAGATGTCCACGATGTTGGGGTGGTGCAGCGAAGCGACGGTCTTGGCCTCGATCACGAAGCGCTCGCGTTCGCGCGGGTTGAGGCGCAGCTCGTCGCGCATCTTCTTGATCGCCACGCGCCGGCCAAGGGAACGGTCGGTCCCTTCATACACCATGCCCATGCCGCCCGCGCCGATCTGCCGGACGATCTCGTACTGCCCGCGGATCGCGGCCGGCGCGATCGGAGCGGCGGCGGGCGCGGAAGCCGAAGGCACGTCGAGCTCCTGCAGGGAAGGCCCCCGGCGGGTCGCCTTCGTGAACGCCGACACCACCGAGTCCTTGAGCGGGGCCAGCACGGTCGAGAGCAGCCCGAAGGCCATCAGCAGCCCGCCGATAATGCCGGCCGCGACCACGAGGCCGAAGCTCTTGCTGCGCGCGGGGGCCGCCGGCGCGGGGCCGGACGGCGCCTCTCCGGGGAACAGGAAGAGGATGTCCGCGTTCGACGGAAGCTGCAGCGCGGCGGCGTCCGCCGCCGCCTGAGCGAAGCGCCCGTCGATCCCTTGCGCGCGTTCCAGGTCCGAGAGCATCGAGGCCTTGTCGCCGAGGCCGCCGTAGGCGTAGGCGCGGTTGGCGTAGGAGTAAGGATTGCGCGAGTCGGCCTCGATGGCGTGGTTCGAGCTCTCGAGCGCGTCGCGATACAGCTTGGAGCGGTTTTCCGCGAAGGCCTTGTTATTGAGCAAAGCGGCGTCCCGCGGGGCGAGCGCCAGGCCCGCGCTGGCCGAACCGATCGCCCGCTTGAAGTCGCCCCTGGAGGCGTAGATCGACGAGAGAAAGTTGTGAGCCGCGGCGTTGTTCGGATTCAGCTCCAGCGCCCGCTGCGCCAGCGCGACGGCGGCCTGGAAATCGCCCATCGCCATGGCCCGGCGCGCCTCGTCGAGCTTCTGGCTGGAGGCCAAGGTCGCAGCGCTCGTCATGCCCGGTATCTCCCGGGTCTTGCCCGGGTTGAAGCCGCCCGCCGCGTTGCCGCCGTAGCCCGCACCGCCGCCCGAACCCGAGCCCGCTCCGCCCGAGGCGAGCGACGACTCGAGCCCCGGGGTCGTGCGGCCCTTCGAGGCATTCAAGGTGTACAGCGCTTCCTTGTCGGCCGGATTGAGCTGAAGCGCCTTCATGGCGTCCTTAAAAGCCCCGTCGTAATCTTTCTTCTCGAGGTGCAAGCCGCCGCGCAGGGAGTACGCCTCGGCCGTGCCGCCGTTGGCGATCGCGTTGTTGAGATCGCTCATCGCGCCGGACAGGTCGCCCCGCGCCATCTTCTCGCGCGCGGCGATCTCCGAGACCGTCGGGTCCTTCGGGAAATTGTTCTGCATGTTGTTGCCGTGTCTGCCGGGCAAGGTACCGACGGGAATGTACCCTCCCGGAGTCGTCGGCTTGTCGCCGGGCTTGTAGACCTCCCGAACGGCGCCTTCGATGGACGCGTGCAGGGCGGAGATCAGCACCGACGCGTTACCCGCGTGCTGGTGAATGCCGTCCATCGCGGACGCGTGGCGCGACTCGAGCGCGGTGAGCGCGGCCTGCCGCTGCTCGAAGGTGAGGCCGGGGCGCTGGGTGATCTCCCATTTGTCCCTGCTGTAATCCATCTGCTGCTTGTACATCTTGCCGATCGCGTCCACCTCCTGGATGGAGAAGGCGTCGCCCGGCATGGTCCGATAGCGCGTCTCGAACGCGCTCGCCGTCGCCTTGAGAAGGGCGAGCTGACGCGGATCGGGATTGTCGCGCAGCGCCTCCTGCATCGCCTCGAACTGCTCGCGCAGCTTTTCGGCCGCCTGCTCCCGGGTGTACGTGTTCGCCGTGCCCACGCCGCCGCCGACAGGGAGTTTATTCTTGTTATCTACATGCACGCTCCCATGGAGGGCTCCGGCTCCGATCCCGAGGCCGCGGGATCCGCCTTCGTGCTGTTCGAGCATTTGATTCGTCGGCCCCGCCATATTGTTATGTAAAGCTTGGTCATACTTCTTGTTGGCGTTGACGCTATCTTGGGTACCGTTCTTGGCGGGTCCGGGTTTGACCGGGTTGCCGGAGGGCTCCGTAGAGGTATCGGAGCCGGCGCAGCCCGAGGGCGCGGGTTCAATAGCCACGCACTCGACTTTCTCATGATGACCGATATATTCCTTTTCGCACTTCGGGTCGCAGCCCGCGCGAGCCGGCGAGGGCAGCGAAATCAGGACGGCTAACGCGGCGAAGAAAGGGGAATGGCGCATACCTTGAGTGTAAGCGGGGGCCATAATCCTGTCAAGCCGAGGGCGCTCGTTTTACCGAGCTTTTAACCGCCCGTAATAACCTCGTAAAACGCGCTAAATTACGCGCGTGACGCGAGAACCGCGTCGAGGGCCGCGACGAGCTCGGTCGGGGTGTGGTAGCGCTTATCCGGGTCGGGGATCAGCGCCTTGGCGATGACTTCATCAAGGGAAGCCGGCAAAGCCGGATTCCGCTGGCTGGGCGGGATGTGTTTGCCGTTGAGCTTGTTGAGCAGCATGGCCGCCCCCCCACCCGTGAAGGGCAGGTGGCCGGTCAGCATCTCGTACAGGCAGACGCCGAGCGCGTACACGTCCGACTCCCGGCGCACGGTGCCCTGCTCCTGCTCCGGCGCCATGTAGGGCGGCGTGCCTACGACCGTGTTCGTCATCGACATCTTGGTGATCGCGTCCTTGGCCTGGCGCGCGACGCCGAAGTCCATGACCTTGATGCGTCCGTCGTCGGTGATCATGATGTTCGACGGCTTGAGGTCGCGATGCACGATCTGCGCGGCGTGGGCGTGCTCGACGGCCTCGGAGGTCGCGTGCAGGACCTCGCGGGCTTCCTTGAGGCTCATCGGGCCGCCGGACTTGATCCGGTCGTGGAGCGTGCGCCCCGAGACGAACTCGAAGACGAGATAGACTTCCTGGCCTTCCTCGACGATCGCGTAGATGTCCACGATGTTGGGGTGGCGCAGCTGGGCGACGAGCTTGGCCTCGTTGACGAAGCGGCGGCGCTCGTGCGGGTCGATCCGGATCTCGTCGCGCATCTTCTTGACCGCGACGCGGCGCTCGAGCGAACGGTCCTGAGCCTCGTAGACGACGCCCATCCCTCCCAGGCCGATCTCCTTAATGAGCTCGTACTGAAGCCAGAACGCGGCGCCGGGCGAGCTCGGCAGGGGCGTGACCGCCGCCGTCTGTTCGTCGCTGCCGACCGCGTCCGAGGGGGCCAGCACGCGGCGGATGGTCATATTGACCTTCTCGCGCCAGCTCGCCGACACGACGTGCAGAATGGCGAGCGCGATCAGGATTCCGCCCATCGCCGAAAGCAGGGCCAGGCGCGCGAAGCGCTTGCCGGTCCTCGGCGGCGGCGGCGGCGCGGCGGCAGCCGGGCTCGCGGCGGGCTCGTCGAACAGCAAGGTCAGGTCCTGATCCTGGGGCAGCTGCAGCGCGCGCTCGAGCAGGTTCTGAAACCGCGGATCGAGCGCGGCCGAGCGCCGCAGCGCCTCGAGCGCCCCCGCGCGGTCCTTCATGCCCGCCAACGCGAGAGCCTTGTTCTGGTACGCCTGCGACGCGACCGGGTCGGACAGATTAAGGAGCAGGCTCGCCTCGGCGTCCTTCAGCGCCTCCTGATAGTTGCCCTGCTTGCCGAAGGCCCACGAGCGCGTTTGAAGCAGGGCCGGGTTTCCGGGAGCGAGCGCCAGCGCGGCGTTCGCGTCGGTCACGGCGTCGCTGAAGCGGTTCATCCGGCTCGAGGCCACGGCGCGGTAGTTGAGCGCCTGGACGTTTCCGGAGAAGAGCGTGATCGCCTGGCTCGCGAGCTGATGCGCCGTCGGGTAATCTTTCATTCTCAACGCCACCGCGGCGTCCTTCGTGATCGAGGCCGAGCGAACCGCCGCGTCGGGGCCCGCCGCCGTCTGCGCGCGCGCCGCCGCCGCCGCCTGCTCCGGCGTCTGCGCCGGCGCCGTATAGGCCCCCGCGACGACGCCGCCGGTCGGAGGCGGGGCGCCGCCCGCGGGGATGTTCAGCCCTCCGGCATCGGTCCCGCCCTGGAAGATGGCCGAGGGCAAGGTGACCTTCGGCGCCCGGCCGTTCGTGAAGTGGTAAAGCCCCAGCGCGTCCCTGTTTTTGGCGTCTCGAGCCAGAAGCTGCTTCGCGGCCATGAGGGCCAGCTTGTAGTCGCCCAACTCGCTGGCCGAATGCCCGTAGCCGAGCATCGCCGTCGTGTTCGTCGGGTCGAGCCTGACAGCCTGCTCGAAATCCTTCAGAGACGTGGCGTAATCTTGTCGGCGGTACGCGTCATTTCCAAGATCCACACGAACGACCGGGTCGGCGGGATGGCCTTTGACCCATTCACGATTGAACTGCTCGCGCGCGGTCGTTTCGGGGCTGATCACGACCGGCTTATTGTATTCGTCGACCGGCTTCTTGGGGGGAGGAGGCTTTTGGCCCTGCTGCTCAAGGAACGTACGCATCATGTTCAGCGCTGGGCGAAGTTGATCGTTCAGCTCGCCCGCGACGTCGGCCGCCTCGGGGTTGTTTTGAATGAAGCGATAGAGTTCGTCGGGCGGACCCAGGAGCACCGCGCGCGGGAATGCGTTGAGAATTTTCGGGCCGAAGGTGCCCAGCATGTCGGTATCTATGGGTGCCGGCGTATCGGTGTTCTTAGGCGGCGTGGTAACGGGACCCGCTAAGGCCGGAAGCGCCACCGCCACGACGGCCGCGAGCCCGGCGATACGCATGAAACCCCTCATGAACCGAGTGTATCCCTCACCCCTTGATTTGTCAAGGTTTCGGGTCTATACTCCACTTATGTACGGAGGCACCGCCATGAAACCCCTCGCCCTTTCGCTCCTCTTCCTCGCGCTCGCCCTTCCCGCGAAGGCCTTGTCGCCCGACGCCGAATCCTATCTCAGGTCCATCGGGTTCGACCCTGCATCGGAGGATGTCCGCCTGGCCGAGGCGGCAGGAGAGATTCAGACGACCTACATGGATGAACCGGCGACATTCAGCCTCGAGTCGCTCGCCGCGGGCAAAAAGAAAAAAAATCAGGTCACAAACTTCATCGTCACCCGGGCCTTCATCGCGCGCCTCCAGGGCGACTTCACCTCGACGGCGATCCCCGAGAAGAATTACGAGGCGCTTTACCTGACTAAGGCGGAGCGGCAGCTGGTCGGCCGCAAGGTGGCGACGTCGCTTCTAAACGGAAACCCTAACGCCAGGCCGGCCTAGTCAGCCGGTCGTCAATCGCGCCGCAAGCCGGGCCGATTCGATGGCGGCCGCGGGGTCCAGACGACCCGCGGCCGCCGCGTCATAGGCGGTGCCGTGGGCGGGCGAGGTCCGCACGAAGGGAATCCCGACGGTCCAATTGACGCCCGCCAGGCCGCCCAGCGCCTTGAGCGGAATCAGCGCCTGGTCGTGGTACAAGCAAACCAGGCCGTCGTAGGAGCCCTCGACATGGAGGCGCCAGGCTGAGTCGGCGGGCAGCGGGCCGTCGAGGCCCAAGCGCGCGGCGAGCGGACCCAAGAGACTGCGCTCCTCGGTGCCGATCAGGCCGCCCTCCCCCGCGTGCGGATTCAGTCCGCACAGGGCGAGGCGAGGCTTCTTAAGACCGAGCTTCCGGAGCGCTTCGGCGAGAGCCTCCGAGCACGCGGCGATCGAGCGCGCATTCAACATCCGCGGCACTTCCTTTAAAGGAATATGGCGCGTGGCGATCGCGCACCACAGCTTGAGCGACGGCACGCCCAGAACCATCTGCGCATCCGGCTTCCCGGAGAAGGCGGCCAGGCGCTCGGTGTGGTCGCGCCACGGATAGCCCGCCTGGGACCAGGAAGTCTTCGAGATCGGCGCGGTGACGACGCCCCCCGCCAGACCCCGGGCGACGAGGCGAAGCGCTTCCTCGAAGGACGCGGCGGAGATTTTCCCGCCGGCGGCGGTGGGGCGGCCGGGGCGGGGAGCCGGCAGGCCGAGCGAAGTGTCGCGGATCGGACCGTCGGAGGGCCGCCAGCCGGCCCGGCGCCACACCGAGGCTTCCCCGACGAGGACCGGCGTCACCCCCCGGCAGTGCTCCGGCGCGAAGGGACGCCAGCGCGCCACGGGGGCCGACGCCCGCGGGATCGCCGCAGGTGAAGGCGAGGGTCTTAGAGGGTCGCGGGGAGGTTGCGCTCAATCGTCGCTTTGTCGCGCAGGCCCTTCACGAAGGCTTCGATCTTTTTCTGGAAGGTCGCGCCGCCCAGGAAGTTCGAGAGCTCTTCCTTGAACTTATCGTACTCGGGCTTGTCGGCCGCGCGCTTCTCGGTGACGCGGATGATGTTGTAGCCCGGCTCGGTGTAGATCACGCCGCTCGTGTCGCCCACGCCCAGGGCGAAAGCCGCTTTCTCGAGCTCGGGCGGAGCCACGCCGCGCAGGACGTAGCCCAGATCGCCGCCGCGCGCCGCGCTCTCGGGATCCTCGGAATCCTCCTTCGCGACGACTGCAAAATCTTCGCCCGCGTCGAGGCGCTTCTTGACCGCCTCAGCGGTCTTGAGGGCGCGCTTCTTCTCGTTCTCCGAGGCTCCCGGCGACAGCCGGATCAGGACGCGCTGCACGCGAACCCGTTCGGAGCTGAGCGCCTTGACCTGGCCCGCGACCTCGCGCAGAGCCATGCCGTCTTCCTCGTCCATGCCCTTGGGCGTGTCGGTGCTCTTGCTCTCGAGGTAGGAGACCACCTTGTCGAAGTAGGCGCGCGTCTCCTCCTCCGTGGGCGGCACCATCTTGGCCTTCACCGCCTCGTCGATCGTCTTGCGCGCAAGAATCTGATGCGACAGGCGCTCACGGAACTTGGCGAAGTCGAGGCCTTCGCCCTTGAGCTGCTGCGCGAAGGCGGCCTCGGCGTCGGCTTCGGAGAGCGGATTGCCGCGCTCATCCTTCTTGAAGCGGGCCTTGATCTCGTCGATGGCGTTGTCGATCTCGCGCTCGCGGACCTTAAGCTTCATCTTCGCGCCCTCCTGGATCAGGAGCTCGCGGTCGATGAGCTGCTCGAGCGTGCTCTCCCGCAGCTTGCGAAGATTGGCCGGGTCGGCCATCGCGACGGGGTTGGTCTTGGACCAGTAGTCCATGGCGGTCGCGGCCTCCTTCTGATACTCGGACAGGAGAATCGGGGTGCCGTTGACGACCGCGACGGTATCTTCGAGAAGCTTGGCGGCGATGGGCGCCGCGAGCAGCAGGACGGCGGCCAACGCCTTAACGAAACTGTTCATCGACGACCTCCACCGGGAATTTGGTCTGCACCGACTGCAAATAAGCGTCCAGCTTCTGCTTCTCAAGGAGGCGCGCCACGCGGGCCCGCCCGGCTTCGAGCGTCACTTTTTTCTCGCCGTCCTTGCGCAGGACGTGGTAGCCGAACTTGCTCTTCAGCGGGCCGCCGATCTCGCCGACGCGCATGCGGAAGACGACTTCCTCGAGCTCGGGGATCACTTCCCCGTAAAGGGAGGTCGGCAGCTTGCCGCCGTCCGCGGCGGTCGCCGCGTCGAGAGACTCTTCCTTGGCGACCTTGGCGAAGTTCGCGCCGGAGCGCAGGCGCTTGGCGACCGCGGCGGCGGCCTCCGGGGTGCCGAGCAGGACGTGGCGCATGTCCACCTCGACGGGGTGCTTCGCCAGGTACTCGCGCACGCCGCTCTCGTCCACCTTCAGCTCGCCGCGGCGGCGCAGGTCCTCGAGCCACATCGAGGTGAGCAGGTAGTCGCCGCCCTCGCGCACGCGCTCCTCTTCCTCCTTTCGGAGCTTTTCGAGCTGGGCGCGGAACTCGGCCGAGCGCGGCACCTCGGACTGCTGGGCGGCGGCGAGCACGAGCTTCTCGCGAATCAGCACGTCAAGAAATTGACGGCGCCCGCTCGGCGACAGCACGTAGTCCTGGTAGCCTTGCGACACTTCGCCGAGCTTGCGCTGGAACTCGCTCTGGGTGATCTTGAGCTTGCCCACGCGCGCGACGACCGGGTCTTTTTCGCCGCGGCAAGCGACGAAAAACGACGCCAGGAGCAGGAGAAGATGGGCCCGTTTCAGCACGTAAGCATCATACCATTTACGCTTTTAGGAACGCGCGCACGGCGTCGATCGCGGACTCCGTGCCGAGCGTCAGGCGCACGGCGTCGCCCTCGTTCGAAGGCACGAAGGACACGCGCTTGCCGAACTCCTTGAGCCACCTCGCGGGGGCGTCGGGGTGCGGCGGCGCGTCGGCGCGCCAGCGAAGCTCGACGGCGCCGTCCTTCTCGGTGATCTCGGCCACCTTCGCGCGCCGGGCCTCGGCGCGCACCGTCAGCATCGCGAACAGGTTTTTAACCGGCACGGGCGGGGGGCCGGACAGACGCTCGAGCTCCTCCAGGATGGCCTTCGCCTCCTCGGGGGTCGCGCGCAGGGCGCGCTTGTAGATCTTGAGGCGCTCGATCTCTCCCGGCAGATAGTCTTGGGGAATATAGGCGGCCAAGCGAAGGTCCACCTCGACGGGCCGGTCGTCGTCTTCGAGCCGCTTGCCCCGCAGGCGGGACACCTCGCTTTCGAGAAGCTGGGCGTAATAATCGGCTCCGACGGCGTTCATGAAGCCGTGCTGCTTGGCGCCGAGAAGGTCCCCCGCTCCTCTGATTTCGAGGTCTCGAAGCGCCAGCTTGATGCCCGCCCCGAGCGCCCCGAACTCCTTCAGAGCGTCCAAACGCTTGATCGCGTCCTCGGGAAGCTCGTTCATCTTCGCGTCGGGAGGATGGAACAGGTAGCAGAAGGCCCGGCTTTTCTCCCGGCCGATGCGTCCGCGCAGCTGGTAGAGCTGGGCGAGGCCGAAGTCCTGGGCGTCCTCGACGAGCAGGGTGTTCACGCTCGGGATGTCGAGGCCGGACTCGATGATGGTGGAGGCGACGAGGACGTCAGATTTACGCTGGGCCAGGTCCCACATCGCCTTCTCGATGTCGGGGCCCTTCATCTGGCCGTGCACCATCGCCACGCGCGCGCCGCCGGACAATTCCTTGATCTGCTTGAGCGTGTCGGCCATGGTGCGCACGCGATTATGCACGTAATAGACCTGGCCGCCGCGCGCCAGCTCCTCGGCGATCGCCGTCGAGATGACCCGCTCGTCCCAGGGGCCGACGCGGGTGACGATCGGCTGGCGGCCGGCGGGAGCGCTCTGGATCAGGGAGATCTGCCGCAGGCCGGTCATGGACTGATGCAGCGAGCGCGGGATCGGCGTCGCCGACAGGGCCAGGACGTCCACGTTCTCGCGGATCTTTTTCAGCTTTTCCTTGTCCGTGACGCCGAAGCGATGCTCTTCGTCGATGACGATGAGGCCGATGTCGTGGAAGCGCACGTCCTTTTGAAGGAGGCGGGAGGTCCCGATGACCACGTCGATCTTGCCCGCGGCGATCTCCTTGAGGATCGCCTTCTGCTCGGCCTTGGTCTGAAAGCGCGTCATCATCGCCAGGCGCACCGGGAAGCCCGCCATGCGTCTTGAGAAGGTCCGGAAGTGCTGGTCGGCCAGCACGGTCGTGGGTGCGAGCACCGCGCACTGCTTGAGTCCCATCGCGCACTTGAAGGCGGCGCGCATCGCCACCTCGGTCTTGCCGAAGCCGACGTCGCCGACGACGAGGCGGTCCATCGGCCGCGGCGTCATCATGTCCTCGAGCGTCTCCTTGATCGCGCGGGCCTGGTCCTCGGTGGGCTCGTACGGGAAGCCGTCGGCGAACTCGCGCTCCATCTGGGACTCGGAGGGAAACTGATGCCCGGGCTTGGCCGCGCGGCGCGCCTGCATGCGCAGAAGCTCCTGAGCCAGGTCGCGCACGCCCTCGGCGACCTGCTTCTTGACCTCTTCCCAAGTACGGGTATCGAGCGAAGAGAGCCTCGGCCTCTTGCCCTCGGCCCCGGCGTATTTCTGCACCCGGTCGAACTCGGTCAAGGGAACGAAGAGCCGGTCGGAGCCGCGGTACTCGAGCTTCACGCAGTCCTGCGGGCCGTGGCCCGGCACGGAGATCGGCTCGAGGCCCTGATAGCGCGCCACGCCGTAGTCCTGGTGGACGACGAAGTCGCCGTTTTTAAGCTCCCGCCAGCGCGTCGTCCCGACGCCCTTGGCCGCGAAGCGCTTCCAGCGGCCGACCCCGCGCCAGTCGCGCTCGAAGATCTGAGAGGTCGCGAACACCGAGAGCTCGGATTGCGGATGCCGAAAGCCCTCGCGCAGCGGGCCGATCAGGAACTGGACCGGCACGCCGGGCAGCTCCTCGGACAGGATCTCCTGAAGGCGCGCGTCCTCGCCGTGGTTGAGGCTGAAGAGAACGACCTTCTGCGCGCGGCCCGCATCGCGCTTCATTTCGGCCCAGGCGTTCTTGGGGTCGCCGCCGAACGGGCCGACGGCCCGCGCGCCGAAGTCTTTTTCCTCGACGTCAGCCGCCGCGCCGCGCCCGAGCCGGAGGCTGGTCACGCCCGCGGGAGCCTCGAGCTCGATTCCCTCCGCGATCAGCCATAGCGCGCCTTCCGTCAGCCAATCCACGACGCGCGCCCCTTCCCGGGGCTCCTCGGCGGGGGTGGCGACGGCTTGGGCCTGCACCGCGGACGGCTCCTGGGAGATGGGGTCGAACGGACGGATCGACGCGACGCGGTCCTCGTCGTAGAGGACGCGATAGGCGACCGCGGGCTCGAGGGCGTGGAAGTCGAGCACCGCGCCGCGCACCGCGAACTCGCCGGGGCTCTCGACGAACTCGACGCGTTGATAGCCGGCGGCGACGAGCGCGTCGATGGCGCTGTCGCGCGGGCTCAGGTCTCCGGCGCGAAAGCGGACGGTACGCGCGGAGAAATCGGCGCGGCCCGGCGCGGGCGCCGCGAGCCCTTCGGGCGTCGCGAGAACCAGTTTCGTGCCGGCGCGCAGGAGCTCGAGCGACGCCAGGCGCTCGCGCGGATCGTCGCCGAATACCGCGACGCCTTCCGTTTTTCCCTCGAACAGGGGCCCGAGCGCCTTGACGGCGTCGCAGACGTCCTCGACCGCGTCGGCATCGGACAGGACGAGCACGAGCGGCCCTTTCGGCGCTTCAAGGCCAGACGGAGGCGCGCCCGAGAGAATTCGCCGCGCCAGGAACGCGCGCGCCCCGGAGCCGGGCGCGCCGACGATTTTCTTCATCGCGACAGGACTTGCTTGGCGAGGTCGGCGACGAAGGCTTCGCGGCGCGCGTCGTCGCCGCACAATCCCGCGACGCGCTTGCCGCCGGCTTCGCCCTCGAGGGCGAAGTAGCCCTCGAACAAGACGCCGCCGGACTGAAGCCGGGCGTAGGCGGCCACCGGCGCGCCGCAGCCTCCGCCGACGACGCCGAGGAACGCGCGCTCGTACTCGACGCAGCGGCGGGTGGCCGCATGATCGAGGGAAGCGACGATCTTTGCGACGTCTTGGCGGCTCGTCTTGACCTCGAGCGCCATGGCGCCCTGGGCTGGAGCGGGAAGCATCGCCGCAACGTCGAGGGGCTCATATTTGACGTCCATGCGGCCGAGACGCTTGATGCCCGCGACCGCGATGACCATCGCGTCGTACTCACCGTCGGCGAGCTTGCGCAGGCGCGTGTCCACGTTGCCGCGAAGAGGAAGCAAGGTTATCCCGGGCTTGGCCGCCAGAAGCATCTGGTGGCGCCGCAGCGAGGACGTCGCGATCTTCATGCCGGGCTTCACGCCGTTCCAATCGAGGCCGGGCCGGGCGACGAACGCGTCGCGCGGGTCCTCGCGCTCAGGGAGCGCGGCGATCGAGAGCCCGGCGGCGAGCAGAGCGGGCAGGTCCTTGCAGCTGTGCGCGGCGAAGTCGATGCGCCCGTCGAGCAGGGCCTCCTCGAGCTCCTTGATCCAGAGCCCTTTCGCCCCCTGCGGCAAGGTCTTCGCGATCTCGGGCGAAGGCGCGCCGAACATGTCGCCGGTCGTCTTGATGACCACGGTCTCGACCGTCAGCCCGGAATTGAGCTTTTCGAGGGCGCGCGCCGCCATGCCCGACTGAGCGAGGGCCAGGGCCGAGCCGCGGGTACCCATTTTGAGGATCGCCACGCGGCAATTCTACTCTTTTGGAGTTGTCCCCGGATAACGGGGATGAACGGCAAATGTATTAAGATTCCTGTCGATGGCCTCCCCCTCTTTGATGAAATGGGTCGAGATCGACCTCTCGGTGATCGCCGGCAACGCCGCGTGGATCAAGTCCCAGCTTCCCAAGGGAGCGGGATTCGTCGCGGCGGTGAAGTCCGACGCGTACGGGCACGGCGCGGTCGAGGTCTCGAAAACTGTTCTCAAAGCCGGGGCCGAGCGGCTCGGCGTGCGCGACCTGTGCGAGGCGGAGATGCTGCGCAAGGCCGGAATCAAGGCGCCGATCCAAATGCTCGCGCCGTTTTTGCCGGAGCAGTCCGCCGCGGCGCTCAAGCTCGGCGTGATCCCCGTCATCGATTCTCTCGTTCAGGCCAAAGCCCTTCATCGCGCGGCCAAGGGCAGGAGCCTCAAGCTCCAAGTCGACCTCGATTTCGGCCTCGGACGCTGGGGCCTCGCCCCGAAGGAGCTTCCCGCCCTGATGAAGGCCCTCGCGAAGCTGCGCGGCCTGGCCGTGGACGGCCTCTCGGCGCATCTCGGCTACATGCCCGGAAAAAACGCCGTCGAGGCCGAGGAGAAGCTCGGCGCGTTCGCCCGGCTCGCCGCCCCCTATCCGGGCCTGCGCCTGCGCGCCGCGAACTCGACCGTGTTCATGGACTTTCCGCACCGCCGCTTCAACCAGGCCTGTGTGGGCAACCTGCTTTACGGGATAAACCGCTCGAAGCTCAAGCCGGCGGGGCTCAAGATGCCGTGGCGCTTTTTCGCGCGCGTGATCTCGGTGCGCGAGGCCGCGAAGGGAAACTCGCTCGGCTACGCGAGCGAGTACCTGGTGCCGCGCCGCATGATCGTCGCGACCCTGCCCGTGGGCTACGCCGACGGGCTGACGATGCAGCCGGCCGAGCGCCTGATCGGCCTCGGCGCCAGCCAGTCGTTCTGGGGGAAGCGCGACGGCGTCGCCCTTCCCTTCGTCGGCCGCTGCGGCATCTCGCACGTGCTCGTGGACGCGACGGGCCTGCCCGGCATCAAGCCCGGCGACGCCGTTGAGCTTCCGATCCGCCGCACGGCTTCGCGCGCTCCCCGCGTCTACAAGTAGCTAGGCCGGGACCCTTCGGGCCCGGCACAGACGCCGCTGAGGAAATCCTCATAGCGTCTAGTCCAGGGCGCCGTTGTCGCCGCCCGGCGCCGGAAACGCCTCGAGTTCGCTCTCGCTCGGCAGGGGCTGAGGCGCCTCGGCATCGTCGCTCGGCGCGGGGGCGGCGGCTCCGGTCGACGGCCGGAGAATGCCGTAGCCGCCGTCGGGCAGGGCGGTCGCGCCCAGCGTATCGGTCGAGACCTCGATGACCGCCGGGCCGACGCGGTTCGGGTCGCAGTATTCCTTCGGCTCGTTGCCCTGAGCGAACGCCTCGAGCAGCTTGTTGGCCCGCGGGCAGGCCGGCTGGTAGAGCAAGCCCTGCGTCTTGTCGATCGCGGAGAACACGATGCCCGACGGCGCCGGGAAATCGCGCTTCGGATAGTCCTTGAGAATCTCGCCCATGATCTCGGTCCACCACGGCACGACGGTGGAGCCGCCGGTCCAGTCCTTGCGGCCGAGCGAAGTAAAGTCGTCGTAGCCCATCCACGCGCCGGCGACGAGGTCCGGGGTGAACCCGATGAACCAGAGGTCGCGGTTGTCGTTGGAGGTGCCGGTCTTGCCGCCGATCGGACGGCCGAGCCGGGCCGCATGGCTGCCGGTGCCGTTCTGCACGACGCCCTTCATAAGGTTCACGACGAGGTAGGCGAGCTGCGGGGTCATCGCCTCCTTGTCGGACGGGACGTGGCTCTCCATCTGCCGGCCGCTCGCGTCCTCGGCCCGCTCGAGCGTGTAGGGCGTGACCGCGATGCCGCCGTTGGCGAAGGTGCCGAAGGCGGCCGTCATCTCGAGCGGGGTGACCACCGAGGCGCCGAGGCCGAGCGCGGGCGCGGGCTCGAGCTCGGAGCGGATGCCCGCGCGGTGGGCGAGCTCGACGACGAGCGGCGGGCCGACCTGCGTGATCAGGTTGATCGAGGAGATGTTGCGAGAGTTGGCGAGCGCCTTGCGCAAAGTGACCTGGCCTAAAAACTTTCCGTCGTAGTTGTTCGGCACCCAGATCTTGAAGTCCGGCGACGCCGCGAACGGCTGCGTCGCGAGGTTGATCGAGTACTGGTCGGTCGCGCCCTCGAGCAGGCGCCAGTCGCGGCCGTCGAAATAGAACGCGAGCGGAGTGTCGTCGATCATCGAGGCTGCGGTCATGCCCGAGCCGAGCGCGGCGGCCCACACGAAGGGCTTGAAGGTCGAGCCGGGCTGGCGCTTGGCCTGGGTGACGCGGTTGAAGTGGGAGTCGCGCCCGCCGATCATCGCGCGCACAGCCCCGCTCTTGATGTCCATCACGACGAACGCGCCCTGGATCTTCGCGAGCGGCGCCGTCGAGATCTCGGGCGGCAGAGGCTCTCCGGACGCGAGCAGTTCCTTGAGCTTCTTCTCATGCTCGACCTGCGCCTTGACGTCGAACTCCGTCAAGGCCCTCTCCATGATCTCCTCGGCCTTCTTCTGCATGTCGAGGTCGAGCGTCGTGTAGATCTTGAGCCCTCCGCGCCAGACGGCCGCGGTGCCGTACTTCCGCTCGATGCGCCGGCGCACGTGCTCGACGAAGAACGGGGCCTGGGCGTCGAAGCCGAGCGGCTTGACGAGAGGGATGGGCTGGGCGTTGGCCGCGTTCGCCTCGGCCAAGGTGATGAGCTTCTCGTCGAGCATGCGCTGGAGGACGACCGAGCGCCGTTTGCGCGCGTTCTCCGGCTTAAAAAACGGGGAGTTCGCGCGCGGCGCGCGGATCAGACCGGCTAGCAGGGCGCAGTCGGCCAAGGTCATCTCCGAGACCTCCTTGGCGAAGTAGTTGCGCGCGGCCGCCTGGGCGCCGTATGCCCCCTCGCCGAAATACACCTGGTTGAGGTAGAGCTGCAGAATTTCGGGCTTGGAGAAGTTGCGCTCGATCTGCAGCGCGAGCAGAACCTCGCGCAGCTTGCGGGTGAACTTGCGCTCCGGCTTGAGGAAGATCTGCTTGGCGAGCTGCTGGGTGATCGTGGAGGCGCCCTGCACCACGCGCCGGGCGATGAGGTTGCGCAGGGACGAGCGCAGAATGCCCTTGGGGGAAATCCCCCAATGCTTGAAAAAGCTGTCGTCCTCGACGGCGATCACCGCGTTCTGCAGATCCACCGGAATCTTCGAGAGCGGAAGCAGGGCCCGCTTCTCGATCGACAGCTCGGCGATGACCGTTCCCTTGGAATCGTGGACCCGGGTGGTAAGCGAAGGCGCGTAGTCCTCGAGGGTGTGAATCGGAGGAATCCCCTCGAGAAGCTTGCGCAGGGAGAGGGAGCCCGCCCCGACGGCGAGGAACGCGGCGAGGGCGAAGAAGTAAAAACGGGAGCGGGACATGAAACTGGATTCTACCATTTCGTACACTGTGGGTCAGAAATGAGCGATTTCGACCTTCTCGTCATCGGCGGCGGCGTCACGGGCGCGGGCGTCGCCCGCGACGCGGCTCTAAGGGGGTTGCGCGTCGCGCTTATCGAGCGCGGCAAGCCCGGCGGCGGCACGACCGCCGCCTCGACCCACCTGATCCACGGCGGCGTGCGATACCTTCTCTACGACCGCCTCACCACGCATTCCTCCTGCTGGGATTCCGGGCACATCGTACGAACCTCGGGCGATCTGCTCACGCGCCTGCCGATCGTCTGGCCGGTCTACAAAGGCCACGCCCGCGGCCTCGAGACCGTGGAGACCCTCTTCGAGCAGTACGACCGCTTCCAGCCCATGAAGTACGGCCGCCCGCACCTGCGCCTGACCGCGGAGGCCGCCCTGCGCGTCGTGCCGGGCCTGGCGCCCGAGGGCCTGCTGGGCGCGCTCGTGTTCGACGAATGGTGGGTGGACGCGGAGGGCCTGGCGCGGCGCACCCTCGAGTCGGCCCGCGCGGCCGGCGCCGAGATACTGCTCGACACCCCCGTCACCTCAGTGGTGAAGGAAGGCGGGCGCGTGACCGGCGTGAGCGCGGCGGGACGCGTGCTGCGGGGCAAGCTCACGATCAACGCCGCCGGGCCGTGGATCGACAAGGTGTCATCGCTGGCCGGCGTGCGCACGCCCCTGCGCCTGATGAAGGGAACGCACCTGATCTACAAGAACAAGGCCTTGAGCCCCGTCGGCCTGCTGCTCGAGGCCGAGGATCGCTCCCGCTATGTCTTCGTCGTGCCCTCCCCCTTGGGAACCTGGGTCGGACCGACCGACCTGCCCGGCCCGAACGATCCCGACCAGACGCGCACGACCGAGGACGAGGTCGGCTATCTGACGCGGTCGGTCAAGCGCTACTTCAAATCTTGGCCCGAGCGCCACGACGACGCCATCGTGGGCTCCCGCCCGATCCTGGGCCAGCCCGGCGCGGAGAAGCTGCTGTCGCGCGACTTCGAGGTGTTCGATCATGAGGAACGCGACGGCGTCGCGGGATTCCTGACTATCGGCGGCGGGAAGATGTCGGACTACCGCGTGATGGCCGAGGCCGCCGTCGACGCCGCCTGCCTCAAGCTCGGGACGGGCGGCCCGTGCCGGACCCATCTCCTGACTTTGGAAGGCAAGCCGGTGGGCGATATCCCGAGCTGGCCCCGGCCCGTGCCGGGCCTCAAGAAGTTCCTACGCACGAAGCCCCTGCTGCGCGAGCTGTACGCGCTGTCCTTCCTCGGCGCCGGCATGGCCTCGCACCTGGCACGTCGGGCCGCCGGGCTGGCGCCCGCCGCGGATGAAGCGGAGTTCCGCCGCCGCTACTCCTAGAGATCCGCACGCGCGCTTAAGCGGATTGCAGGGCGCGGACAGGAGCGGCGAGGCATCCGGCCGGCGCGAAATCGGGGTTCTTGAGCAGGAAGGCCTTTAGGCCTTCCTGGATCACGCCCTCCAGCGTGAAGAAGTCCACGTCCGAGCCGGGGCGGACATCTCCGCACTCCGAACAGGCCCAGGCTTCCTTGACGGCGGCCGCCAGCCCGAGCGCCTTGTTGCACCGCGCGCAGTGGGGCAGCCCCGCCTTGCCCGAGATGACGAGTTTGTCGTCGTCGAGCACCGTCAGCGCCGGATGCCATAGCATCCCTCGAAGGACGACGTGCTCCTCGACGAAACGGGGCGGGGCGGCGGGAACGGCGGGCGCGGGAACAGCGGGCGCGGGAACGACTTTCGACGCCGGTCTAAGCTTGGTCAGGAACAGGCTGCGGGCGATGTCTTCGAGTATCACGCCTTCAGAGTAGCCCCGCCGCGGGCTCGCCGCAACGAAACAAACGGTTAACTCCGCTAGTAGACGCCGCGCTCCTGATACCAGGGCACGCCGCGCGCCGAGGGCTTGAGGCAGTCCACGAAGATCACGATGCGGTCGTCGGTGAAGACGTAGCCCCAGTGGCCGGTGCCGCGCAGGCGGGAGCCGTCGATGGTCCCGTCGCGCAGGATCTCGGGAGAGTACACCTCGACCTTGTTCGACTCACGCCCGCAGACGGGCAGATCGAGCGAGGGAATCTCCGCGAGATACTTCGGCACGAGCTTCTCGAGCTTGGCGGGAATCTTCTTCTCGGTCTTCGTGTAGTCCGCCAGCCGCGTTTCGAGCTGGGCCAGGCTCGAGCGCGCCCGGTCTTCCTTGACCCGAGCCTCGTTCGCGCTCGTCTCCTTGGCGAAATCGTCCGCGGCCTCGTCTTTCCCGAACGAGGCGCAGCCCGCCGCGATCAGCACCATGGCCGTCAAAATGAGCTTTTTCACGCGTCACCTCCGAGGGAACGCAGAATCGTGCCGCCGCCGAGAACTTCGTCGCCGGAATAAACGACGGCCGCCTGCCCGGGCGCAGGGGCCCGTTGGGGTTCCATAAAATGCATCGTCGCCGTTCGATCGCCGTTCAGTTCGATCGATGCCGCCGCCGGCGTATGGCGATGCCTTATTCGAACCTGCGCCTGGAAGGTTCCCCCATTGCGTTCGCCGTTCCAAGTGAGGGCTCCCACCGTGATCGACTTGGTCTGCAATTCGTCGACGCCGCCCACGATGACGGCATTCGCGGCGGCGTCAATTCGAACCACATAGCGCGGCTCCGGCCCGCTGAGCCCGAGCCCCGAGCGCTGCCCGATCGTGTACGCCGCGAGGCCGTTGTGCCGTCCGAGTTCGCGTCCCGAGCGATCGCGGATGGGCCCCCCCGCAATCCCCGGCGCGTCCGCCTCGGCATGCGCCGCGACGAAACCCCGCACGTCGCGGTTGGGCACGAAGCAGGTCTCCATGCTCTCGGGCTTGTCCGCGGTCTTAAGCCCCAGCTCGCGGGCCTTCGCCCGGACCGCGTCCTTGCTCAAAGAACCGACGGGGAACTCGGCGCGGGACAGCGCCTTCGCGTCGAGGGAGTACAGGAAATAGCTCTGGTCCTTCCCCGGCTCGAGCGACTTGTGCAGGCGGCCGTTGACGACGCGCGCGTAATGGCCGGTCGCGACCGCCGCGCAGCCCCAGGCCTCGGCGAGCCCCAGGAGATGGCCGAACTTGAGCGAGCGGTTGCACTCGACGCACGGGTTGGGCGTCGTGCCGCCGAGGTAGGCGTCGAGATAGGGGCGGATGACCTTCGAGGCGAAGATCTCGGCCATGTCGGAGACGTAATGAGCTATGCCGAGCTTCTCGGCGACGCGCTTGGCGTCGTCGACATCGGCCGGCGAGCCGCAGCAGCCGAAGCCGGTCTCAGCGCGCGCCAGAAGCTTCATCGTGACACCCACGGCCTCGTCGCCGCGCTCATGAACGAGGGCCGCGGCGACGGAGGAATCGACGCCTCCGCTCATGGCGACGAGAATTCTCCTCTTCACGCGGCCACCTTCGCCGCCGCCCTCAGCTTTTCGACGGCCTGAGGCAGGACGGCGAGGAAGCGGTCGGCGTCGGCGTCGGTGCTGCCCCAGCCGACCGACACGCGGATCGAGGCGGTCGCCAATTCGGGAGCGACGCCCATCGCGGTCAGGACATGAGACGGCGTCGAGGCGCCCGACGAGCAGGCGGGCCCGCTCGAGACGCAGATGCCCGACAAGTCGAGTGCCACCACCAGGTGATGGCCGTCGATCCCGTCGAGGCTGAAATGGGCGGTATTCGGAAGGCGCAATTCAGGGTGGCCGTTAAGGCGCGCACCCTTGACGCGCAGGACGCCCGCTTCGAGCTTCTTGCGCAGGGCGAGCGCGTGGGAGGCGGCCGACGACAGCTCGCGCCCCGCCAACTCGCAGGCGAGACCGAAGCCGACGATCGAGGCGGTGTTCTCCGTGCCGCCGCGGCGGTTCTTCTCCTGATGGCCGGTGACGAGCGGGGCGAGACGCACGCCGCGGCGGACCCACAAGGCGCCGACGCCCTTGGGCGCGTTGACCTTGTGGCCGGACACGGCGAGCAGGTCCACGCCGAGCGCCTTGGCGTCGAGCTTCATCTTGCCGAGCGACTGCACGGCGTCGGTGTGGACGAGCGCACCGGCGGCGCGGGCCGCGGCGGCGATTTCGGCCACGGGCTGAAGCACGCCGGTCTCGTTGTTGGCGTGCATCACGCTGACGACCGCCGTCGCGTCGTCGATCATGGCCTTGAGCTCGGCGGCGTTCACGATGCCGTCCGGTCCGCAGCCCGCCTCGAGGACCTCGAGGCCGCGGCGGCGCAGCTGGCCGTTGAGGACCCGGATCGCGTCGTGCTCGATCTTCGTCGTGACGACCTTGCGGCGCTTGCCCTTGGTCTCGTCGTGCGCCTGCCAGGCGCCGCCCGCGATGGCGAGCGCGTCGGACTCGGAGCCGCAGGAGGTGAACACGATCTCGGACGCGTCCGCGGCGCCGAGGATTGCCGCGACCTGCTCGCGGGCGCGCTCCACGGCCGCGCGCGCGCGCTGACCGAGGGCATACACCGAGTTCGGGTTGCCGTAGCCCTCGCGCAGCCAGGGCAGCATCGCGTCCACGACCTCCGGGCGGACGGGCGTCGTCGCGTTGTGGTCGAGGTAGGCGGTCACTGTCCGAATCCGAATCCCTTAAATAGGTCGTCTCCGCCGCCCGCGGCCGCGTCGCCGGCGGGCTTGGCCTTTTCGACCGGCTTGGGCGCCTCGGTGCCGGGCATCGCCGGGGCCTTCGGCGCGCTCTTCGAGGTCACGGCCGAGACCACGGTCTTGCGCACGCCCTCCGAGAAGATGATGCGGCCGTTCTTGCGGTCGTAGAACAGGCGGTACTGGCTCTGCTTGGTCTGCGGCTCGTACGCCTTGCCGAGGTTGTCGCGCTCCTGCTCCCAGCCCGGGTTGTAGAGCATGCGGCCGCGGATGTCCACCTTCTTGCTCAGGATGGGAAGGCTGAAGCGGATGCGGTAGAAGCCGTTCGTGTCGGAGACGCCGGGGTCGAAGGAGCTCGTCGCGAAGCCCGAGGGCCGGGCTTCGCCTTCCTCGAGGGTGCTCTCGCCGCTGGCGACGGCGCGCACGACGACGCCTTGGACCGGATTGTCCTGGTAGTCGGTGATGACGCCCTGGATATAGCCGTCCAGGAACTGGGTCTTCTTGGAGGTCGAGAAAAGAAGGAACTCCGAGGTGCCGGTCAGCTTCTCGGTGATGGACAGGTCCACGATGCGGCCTTCCGCGAAGTCCTCGACGACGACGTTCTTGTTCGAGGGTCCGCAGGCGGCCAGGGCGGCCAGTAAGCCGATCAGGAGTGCTCGTCGCATGGGATATTCTATCATTCGGCCGGTGCCGCCGATGGAGATTCGGGATTCTCGTTATCACGCACGGGCTCGACCGGCGCGGCCGCGGGGGCGATGGGCGGAACCGCTTTCGCATCGAGCACCGTGGTGGGCGGCCCGGCCGGCGCGGGGTCTTTCTTAAGCGAGGTGCTCTTCACGAAGATCACGACGCGCCGGTTCTTGGCCCGCCCCTCCGGCGTGTCGTTCGTGGCGATCGGGCGGTTGCCGCCGTAGCCGACGGCGCCGAGGTTGGCGGCGGGCATGTCGTACTTCTCGATGAGAAGACGGGCGACGCTCGTCGCGCGCGCGGTGGACAGCTCCCAGTTGGAGTCGAAATAGTCGTTGTGGATCCGCTGGCCGTCGGTGTGGCCCTCGACGAGGATCTCGTGGCTTTGCGCGAGCTTGGCCAGCGCCGGCGTCAGCAGCGCGAGCTTACCGTCGATCTCGGGCGTCGGCTCGGCCGCGCCGATGCCGAAAAACGACGCGCCGCCCTGCTCCTCGATGGAGATCTTCAGGCCATCCTTGTCGATCTTCACGTCGCCCTTCATCTCGCCCTTGTCGATGATTTCCTTGACGTCCGCGGCGGCCTTCTGGACGTCCTTGTTCAGCGCGGCGGAGAGGGCGTAGAGAATGACGAAGAAGCAGACCAGCTCGGTCATCAGGTCGGCGTAGCAGGACATCCAGGGCGGCGCCGGGTGGCCGACCTGGCAGACCTTCGGGTCGCTGAGGTCGATGAAGCCCTTCGGCGCGCGCATGGGCATAAATTATTTCCTCAGGCGGCCGGCGCCGTGGGCGCTCCCGGGGCGGGCGGGCCCTTCACGATGAGCCTTTGCGCCGGCGGCAGGTACGCCTTGAGATTGGCCTCGACGACGGAAGGCGTGGCGCCGCTCTGCAGGAGCAGGACGCCGCGGATGATGATCTCCTTGATCAGGAGCTCCTCCTCCGAGCGCGCTCGCAGCTTGCCGCCCATCGGCAGGAAGATGAGGTAGCCCGAGCCCAGGCCGAAGAAGGCGGCCGACAGCGCCAGCGCCATGCGGCGCGGGACCTGGGCCACGTCGTCGATCGAGGACAGCATCATGATCATGCCGAGCACGGTGCCGATGATGCCGAAGGCGGGCGAGTAGGTGCCGAGCGCGTTGAGAATTTCGGCGCCCCCCTTGTGACGCTCGCGGATGAAGCCGATCTCGGTCTCGAGCATGTTGCGGATGAACTCGTGGTCCGCGCCGTCCACGACGAGCTGGACGCCGCGGCGCAGGAAGTCGTTTTTGATGCCCTTGAGGTCGCCCTGAAGCGCGAGGAAGCCTTCCTTCTTGGCCTTCTGCGAGAGGGTCACGAAGGTCACCACGATCTCGGAGGTGTCGTCGTCGCCGTGCGAGGTCAATGTCTTCTTGATGATCTTGCCGACCCCGATGACCTGGTGAAGCGGATAGTTGACCAAGGTCGCGCAGACCGTGCCGCCCATGACGATGAACACCGCCTCGAGGTTCATGAACGGCTTGAAGCCGTTCATTCCTTCGCTGTGGAAGATCATGAAGATGGTCAATCCCATGAAGGTGAAGATGCCGGCGATTGTGGCGAAATCCATTGTTAGGTTCCTTAACTCTTCTGACGTTCGTAGCCCGAGATCGGGTTGACGGCTCTACCGGTGGAATTGACGGTCTTGCGATATTCCACTACTTTCGAGATGACCTCGTCAGTTTTTTCGCTGACGGGGATCTTGTTGCCGGTCGCGAGATGAACGACGGTCTCGGGCCCCGGCTCGAGCGTCTCGATCAGCTCGGCGTTGATGACGATTTCCTGCCCGTTGAGCTTATGCAGCTTGATCACCTTCGCCCTCCTTCTTAAAGAGCTTCTTGGTCCAGGATTCGTGGCGGCACTGCTCGAGCTTGGCCGCCAGCGAGACGATCTCGGCCTTCGCCGCCTCGAGGACGGCCTGCATCTCGGCCGACTGGCTGTTCGCTTTCTTCAGCTTCTCCGCCGCGGCCTGCGCGTTGACCTTGCCGGAGTTCAGCGCCGCGTCGCGCTCCTGCGAGACCCTCGCCGCCGCCGCCTCGGCGGCCGCGATCGCCGCGTCGGCGCGCTCCTTCTCGGCCGTGATCGCGCGCTCGAGCTCCGCCTTCTGCTTCTCCTGGATGCGCGCCAGCTCGGCCTTCTGGGCCGCGATCGCCTTCTCGGCCTGCTCGCGCGAATTGAGCAGGATCTTGGCCGCCTGGGTTTCGCGGGCCAGCTGCAGCCGCGTCGCCTCGATGGCCTCCTGCGAGCCGTGAATCTGCGCCGCCTGCGCGGTGGCCAGGCGCTCGAGCTCGGTCTTCTCCGACTCGAGCCTCGATTTCTCCGCCTCGGACGTCGCCAGGCGGTCCTGGAAGTTGCGCAGGGACGACTGCTGGGCTCCCACCTGCTCGCGCAGGCCCTCGAGCTGACGCTCGAGCTCGAGCCGGTCCCGCAACGCGGCGGTCCGCGCTTCCTCCTCGCGGGAAAGCTTGCCGGCCGTTTCGTCGGCTCGGCTGCGCTGGGCGATCAGCTCGGACTCCTTGGCGAGCATGCGCTCGCCCCAGGCCGTGTCCTTCTGCTGCAGCTCGCGGCGCAGGCGAGAGAGCTCCGTCTCGGCCGCGGCCCTCGCCGCGTCGGCCTCGGCGCCCATCTCATGACGGCGCTCCGCAAGCTCCCGCTCGAGGTCCGCCCGCAGTCGGGACTCGAGCCGCCTCTGCTCCGACTCGTTCTCGAGCCGCAGCTGATCGGCGATCTTCGCCGCCCGCGTGTTGAGCTCGTCCTGGGCCTGAAGGCGCAGGCGAGTCTTCTCGGATTCGACCATCTGGAGGGACGCCTGCGTGGCCTCGGCGCGCACCTCCTTCTCTCGCTCGACCCACTTGCGCTGGAGGACGACGAACTCCGCCTTGTACCGCTCCTGGGTCTTCTCCCAGCCCGCCGAAGCGCGCCTCAGCTCGTCGAGCTGGGCGCGCGAGGACGCGCCCTGACGCTCGAGCGCCCCGGCGACGGCCCGCAGGCGCTGAAGCTCGGCCGTCGACTTCTCGGCGATGTCCTTGTGCTTGAAAAGCTCGGACTCGTTCTCGGCCTTGGCGCGGCGCAGGTTCGCGTCGTGCTGGGCCTCGAGGTTCTGGCGGATCGTGCCGAGGTCGCGCTGGAGGCGCTCCTGATCGGAGAGCAGGCGCTCCTCGCGCTCGCGAGCGCTGTGCCGCACGGCGGCCAGGTCGCGCTCGAGGCGCTCTTGGATGAGGGCGCCTTGCTGACGCGTCAGGGTGAGGTCGGCGCGCAGCTGAATAGACTCCTTTTCACGATCGGAGGCGCTTTGCAGCTTGGCGACGGCTTCCGCGCGTTCCTGAAGAACCTCGGCGAGGCGTTCGTCGATCAGCTTGCGCTCGCTCAGGGCCTTCGCGAGCTCCGTGTCGGCGCCGCGTAGCTTCTCAGCCAGCGCGCGAAGCGTGCGCACCTCGTCGTCCTTGGCGAGCGCGGTCTTCTGCCACTGCGCCTTCTCCTCGAGCCAGCGGCGCTCCATCTCCTGCAGGCGCACGGCGAAGTGCGTCTCGACCTCCTTGTCCTGGGTCTCGCGCGAGGCGACCTGGCTCTTGAGCGTGGTCACCCACGTTTCGCGTTCCTGCGCCAGGCGGGCTTCCAGCTCCTGGGCGCGGCGCTCGAGCTTGAGCTTTGCCTCCTCGTTCTCCTGGTCGCGGCGGTCGCGGCGAAGCTTGTCCTGAAGCTCCTTGAGCGAAACCTCCACCTTGGCGGCGGTCACGGTCTCCTCCTGGCTCTTCAGCTGAATCAACAGGGACTTTTCGCGCTCGTCGCCGAGCTTCTTCTCGAGGGCTTCGAGCTTGCTCACGAACTCGTCCTTCATGCGCTCGATTTTTTCCTCGCGCTCCTGGGCGCGGTCGGGCGCCGGACGGGACGGCGCGGCTCCGAACGAGGGCGGCGCCGGCGGCGCGCCGAAGGCGGACAAGCTCGGAAGGGCCGGAGCGCCGGGCTTGGACGGCAGCGGGGGCGGCGCGGCGGGCCGGCCGGCCGAGGACGGCAGCGGCGGCGGCACGGGAGCGCCGCCCTTGCCCGGAGGCAGAGGAGGCGGCGGCGGAAACTTGTCGTCGATTCCCATCTTATTCTCTCCTTAAGAAGACCGTCAAGCCGACCCCTTCATCCCGTCCACCCACTGGCGCAGCCCCGGATCGGGGTTCACCAGTAGGACCTGTTCGAATTGAGCGATCGCGTCCGCGTTGCGCCCGAGTTGGACGTAGCAGTTGGCCAGGTATTGACGACCCTGCCACTGCGTCGAATCCTGCGCCAGCGCGTACTCGAGGTATTGAGCGGCTTCCTGAAAGCGGCCGGCGTCGTGGTACTGGACGCCGGCGTCGAGATAGGGCTTCGCCGCCTCCGCCTGCGCCGGCGAGACCGCCTGGACCGGCGCCGGCAAGGCCGGCTGCGCCGGCGCGGCGTGCGGCGCCGCGGCGAGCGCACCGCCGCCCATCGGCGCTCCGCCCGTGCCGAGCAAGGTCGCCACGGCCTGCTCGGCCGCGCGCGTGCGCGGCGCGTACTTCTCGCCCTGGTCGCTGGCCACTTCCTCGTGAAAGCCGGAGAAGGCGTCGCCGCGGCTCTGCCGGACGTTGACCTTGCCCTCCTTCTCGAGGACCTTGACCACGTCCATGATCTTGGAGCGCTCCTCCTCGACCTGCGCGGGCGTCAGGCCCGCCGCGTATTCGATGGACTCCTTCAGCAGCGAGGCCGCTCCCGCCGACATGTTCGAGAGGAACTTGTTCACTACGTCGGGCGCCGAGCCCTGCAGCGCCCGGGCCATCGCCTCGGTCTTGAGCTCGCGCACGATCGTCTGCATGTCGCGGTCCGGGAAGGTGACGACGTCCTCGAACGTCAGGATGAACTTTCGCACGCGCTGATACACGTCCGGCTTTTCGTTCTTCAGATACTCCAAAATATTCGCGCGCGTCAGCGTGTCGGCCTCGTCGAGCATCTGGGTCAGGCGCTCCATGCCGCCGACGACGAAGTCCACGGATTCCTTCACGTCGGCGTCGATCGCCATCAGCTGCTCGCGGGTCACCTGGCGGAGCTTGAGGGCCTCGATCGCGATCTTCGCCTGGAGCTCGACGGGGAGCAAGGTCAGGGTCGCGCGCGCGATCTCGGGCTTCAGGTAGCTGAGCACGACGGTCACGAGCCAGGGCTCGTCCTGGCGGACCAGGAAGAGGTTCGCGAGGCGCTTGAAATTTTCCTCGGTGATATAGGTAAAAGGCTCGAACTTTTTCATGGCATCCTCGTCCTCCTCCGGGGGAGCGGGCAGCGGCTCCGGCGGCTTGCGTCCCAGCATGATGTCGAGTTCGCCCTTGGTGAGCTCCTCCAAGGTGTCGTCGCCCTCGTTTTCGCCGTCCTCTTCTTCCTTGTCCTCGGCCTTGTTGAGCACCTCGTACTCGCCCTTCTTGGACTCCCGCAGCGCGGCGACGTATTGCTTGAAAAAGCGGCGCAGCGGCCCGAACAGGAAAGACAGGAACAGCAGCAACAGGAGAGCATAAAGCAGGGGCAGATAGACGGAGGGCTTCTTGAAGTCCTCGCGCCAGTCCACGAGCGGCGGCTTATCAAATTTCGTCGGCCGGAAGACGACCTGATCCTGCTTCAGTTCGTACTGGCCCATCGCGTCCACGATCCGCTCCCGCACCTGCGTCAAGCGGGCCTTGTCCTTGACTGCGTCGAGCACCGTGTCGTCGTGGATCACGGTCACCTGCAAGCGCTTGAACACGGGCTTGACCGAGAACCGCTCCTCCTGCACGCCCTTCATCTGCTGGGCCTGCTGGGCCTGGCTCTGCTCGGGACGGTCGGGCGTCTCGGGCCCGTGCGAGATCGTCTTCGGCTTCGGGATGCCCGGGAGCACGAAGGTCGTCTGCATGCCCCCCTTCGGGCCCGGCGCCTTCTCCTTGTACTTCTCGGACACGCCCATGCCCGAGCGCTGGGATTCCTCGCTCTCGAGCTTCACCTCCATCTCCACGTCGACGAACGGCGCGGCCTTGCCCTTGCCGAGGATCGGATCGAGGACGTCGCGCTGAATCTTCAGCTCCGCGTCTGCCTTGATGTGGTTCTGCTCCTGGAGCAGCCCCAGATTGGGCGACACGACGCCGGCCGCCGCCGGCATGGGAGCCGACGACAGCAGCGCGATCAGTCCTATAGAGAGAGACGCACGCATTCGTATATAAGTGTAAGGGAGCCTTGTTACGGATTCAAGACGGGAAATTCCCATATTTTTACTGCCGGATCGATTGGAGGAACTCGCGGACGGCGCGGTTATTCGGATCGATCTCGAGCACCCGCTTCCAGACCGCGACGGCCTTATCCTTCTGCTCCATCAGGAAGAACGCCGAGCCCATGATTTCGAGCGCCGTCACGTTGTTGGGCTCGAGGTCGAGCACGTCCTGAGAGCGCCGCACCGCGGCGTCATACTTGCCGTCGTAGATCGACTGGCGCGCGTCGAAGACCTTCTGGTCGATGAAGGTGAACTGCTCGGGGCCCTCGAGGCGGCGCGTCGGGTCGGCGGCGCCGGCCTCGCGCTCGACCATGTTCAGCAGGCCGAGGAGCTTCTCGTCGCGGGGATTCTTGTTGAAGGCGTAGCGCAGCGCGTTGACCGAGACCTTAAGGTCCCGGCCGTCGACGTAGGCGATGGCGCCCCGGCGGATGAAGGTCACGTACTCCTCGCCGCCGCTCGCCTGGGGCACGAAGGCCGTCACGTTGTTCAGCCGCGCGATCATCGTGGCGACCTGCTTGTTGCCCGGGGCCGCGTCCTGGGCCTGGTTGAACTTCTGCGCCGCGAGCGCGAAGTTGCCCTCATTGAAGGCCTCCATGCCCTGCTTGATGAAGTTCTTGACCTGCACGGTCGAGCGGTCGCTGCGCGACTGGCCGAAGCGGAAGGTGACCGAAAACCGCGTCGACGAGCCCAGGTCGTGAATGCCCTGCGCGATGTCGAGGCCGAAGCTCTTGAAGTTGAGGCCGAAGCCGAAGTCCGTCTCCTGGATCGCGGGCAGCCCGAGCAAGCCGAAGCGGAAGGCGAACCAGCGCGAGACCCAGTACTCGCCGCCGAAGCGCATGTCGGTGTCGCCGTTGAGGACCTTATTGATGTCGGCCGCGAGCGTCAGGCGCTCCTTGAACAGCCGAAGGGAGTTGCCGAGCTTGATGACGACCGGGAGCTTGTCGTCGGTGTCGCCCGTGCGCATCGCGAAGACGTTCTGCATGCCGAAGCCGAGGCGGTACGCCGCGCCCATCGTCTTCATCGCGCCGATGTCGAGGGTCTTGAAGTTGTCCGAGGAGCCGCCGAGCTTGCGGGTCACCTGCTTGACGCTCATGCCGAAGCTCACGGTCTCGGTCACGCCCTTGCCCCAGGACAAGCCCATCGCCTGCTGCTGGTCGACGAAGGAGCCGCCCGAGGTGATATCCGAGACCTCGTTGGTCGTGGGATTGATCTTGACGTCCACCTGCTCGAAGCCGTTGTTGGCCAGCTGGGTCATGCTCAGCGCGAAGGTCGAGCCGCTCTTCGTCGGATAGGCCATGCTGAAATACGTGAGCTTGGTTTGCTGAAAGAGGGTGGCCTGCATCGTGGTGACCTCTTTGCGCTGCAGTTGGGCCAGGCCGGCCGGGTTCCAGTACGCGGCGCTCGCGTCATCGGAGATCGCGTAGTAGGCGCCGCCCATGGCCAAAGCCCGGCCGCCGACGCCGTAGCTCAGGAAGGCTCCCGGGGTGCCGCCGGACTGGGCGGAGGCGGCGGCCGCGAGGCCCATAAAAACGCACGCGCGCGCCATGGTCTGTGCAAGCACCAACGCGCGCGCGCAGCGCACAGGGGCCAAGCCCCTCGCAATTTTAGCGGGCATCACTATTCGGTAGCCTGACGCTCCCCCAAGACCGGGAGTCATGGCTTTGCGCCCCCACCTTGCGATGGGTTTGCCGTTATCGCCTGTTGGGCGCCTACGGGCACCGGACCGCCCGCTGGATCTCCAACCCCCTGATCCAAAAACGGTCCGGAAGCGCGAAACAGGATGCTACCTGACCAGTGTAACGGAATTGTTGCCTTTGTCAAGCCCTGCGAATTCGCGTAGTTACTTTCAGCTCCCCTGGACAAGTTCAAACACTCCTGATACACTCCCGGAAGATGCCCCCATCCGAACAGGAAGCCCAGGACGTCCGCAAAAAACGGACCGTCCTCCTGCTGGCCGGCGGCGCGGTATCGCTGGTTCTCCCCCTTCTCGGCATCGTCTACATCCGGATGAATGAGGCGAAAACCGCCCGCCCTCCCGACGGCTCGGTCATGTTCGACCGCCGCGAAAACGGAAGCGCGCGCGTCAACGTCTCGCAGACCGTCGCGATCCCCACCCCGGCGGGCGGATCCGGAGCCTCGTCCCTCCCCGTCGCGGGCGGCACGACGATGGCGCCGGCGGCCGGCGGCGGCTCCTCGCTCGACTTCGTCAAAGGCGGCGCGAGCAACGCCTATTTTCAGGATAAGGCCGCGCTCGCGGCCTCGACGCAGACCGCGCCAGCCGCCGCAGCGCCGGCAGCCCCTCCCGAGCCCGAGCCCGCACCCAAGGCCGTCGCCCAGAAAGGCGGGAAAAAGGCGTTCAACGCGCCCAAGCTATCCGGCACGAAGAGCTTCAGCACCTTCAAAGGCGGCTCGCCCAAGCCCAGCGGCGGGCAGGGTATGGCCGGGGTGGCCGACCCGAAGGCCGGCAAGGGCGGCGGCGACATGGCGGAGATGCTCAAGGGCGTGCCCGGCGGCGCCGACAACCCCGAAGTCCAGAAGTACCTCAAGAGCCAGGGCAAGTAGCGCCCCGTGCGACATCTCCTCCTCCTCATCGCGATCCTTTGCCTTTCGCTTCCTGCCTTGCTGATCCGCGGCGCGCACGCCCCGATCGAAGCCATCGGCTTCTGGCGCTTGATCTTCGCCTGCGCCGTCCTGACGCCGTGGGCCTGGGGCCGCCGCGAGGCGTGGACGGGGCAAACCTTCCGCCGCGTCGCTCTCGCCGGCGCGTTCTTCTTCCTGCACCTTTGGACCTTCACCTGGGCCGTGTCGCACACCACCGTGGCCAACCTCATGCTCGCCTTCTCGACGCATCCGGTGTGGACGGGCCTCGGCGCCTGGCTCTTGTTCCGTGAGCCGCACGGGCGCCGCGAGCTCTCGGCCCTCATTCTCGCGGGAATGGGCGTCGCCGTTCTTTTCGCCGGCTCGGCGCGCCTCGGCGGCGGGGGCCTGGCCGGGGATCTGGCGGCCCTGCTCTCGGCGATTTTCTTCTCGGCGTGGGTTCTCATGAGCCGGCGCGTCCGCCCCGGCCTCGACAACGTCAGCTATCTGTTCGCCGCCTACGGCACGGCCGCCGTCCTCTTCCTCGCGCTCGGAAGCGCGAGGGGTTCGGCATGGACCGGCTACCCGCCGTCCACCTGGGCGGCCCTCGCGGGGCTCGCCTTCGCGGTGAGCCTCGGCGGCCACGGGATATTCACCTACCTGCTAAACGAATACGGAGTCCTGGCCCTCAGCTGCGCCAAGCTCATCGAGCCGGTCCTGGCCGCGCTCGGCGCCTTTTGGCTGTTCGGAGAGCCGCTCTCACCCCGCCTGGGCACGGCCTTTCTCCTAATCGCGGCCGGCGTCGTCGTCCTGCTGCGAGCCCCAACGTCCGCCGCGCCGGAAGCCTAGCGCACCGTTTCGAGCACCCGGTCGAGCACGGGTATGTGCGCGCGGGTCCTGGGCAGGAGCTTGGTGCGGATAAGCTCCTTGACCTCGGGGTCGAGCTCCGCGTCCTTGAGCGCGTCCTCGTAGTCCTGAAGGCCGCGCCGCTCGCCCGACTTCAAGACCATGACCGCCGCCTTGCTGCCGAAGACCTTCGCGGTCCCCTCCACGGCCCGCGACCACGCTCCGCGCAGCCCGGATCCGCGCGGCGACTCCTCTCCGCGGCGCGCGATGCGCTCGCGCAGGAGCTGGACGGCCTCCTCGTGCTCGCGCTCGATGCGCTGCAGCTCGGCCCCTCCCGGCGCGAGAAATCCGACCTTTTCCAGAGCCTGATGATAGATTTCGACGGCCGCAAGCTCGTCCCTCACGAGCGAGACGAGCCGGCCGTTCCCGGATGGATTCAGGTCTCCCGTCTCGCTCACCCCGGCGCCGCGCAGGGAGGATTCCGCCTCGTCCGGGGCGGGTTCGGCTCCGGCGGCCAGGCCCGTCTCCCGCCCGGCGCGCCACGGATCCGGGCGGGTGATCGCCTCGAACACCTTGGCGGCCTTCGAGGTGCTCGCCGCGATGTCGGCGAGCGACAGAATCCCCGCGAGCTGATAGTCCCGGGTCAACACCACGACGCGGCGGAGGCGGTGATCGGCCATCAGGCGCGCCGCCTCGTCGATCTCGTCGTCCACGAAGCAATGGACCACGCCCGGGGTCAGTATATCCCGAACCTTCGTGCCCATCATATTGACGCCGTCGGCCACGGCGCGCACGACGATGTCGCGGTCCGTGAGGACGCCGAGCACGGACCCGCCCGTGACGACCGGCACGATGCCGACGTCGGCGTCGCACATGAGGCGGGCCGCCTCCTCGACCGAAGCCGTGGGCGGCAAGGTCCGTACCTGCGCGGTCATGATGTCCACGATTTTCATAAAGCCTCCGGCGTCGCGTCCAGTATAAATCCCGCGGCGGCCCCGGACCATGGACGGACGGTAAACGTTTCGTCAGGGGCCGTTGGCGGGCAGCCACAGAATCGTGACCACGCCGCAATCGGTTCCGTGCCGCAGGGACGCTACACTGGTCGGGATGAAGGCCCGGCCCATGCTGCTGCTCCTCCTCTTCGCCGCGGCGTCCTCCGCGAGCGCGGCCATCGTGCGGCTCAAGGACGGCGGACGAATCGAAGGAACCGTCGTGAGCGCGACGGAAAGGGAGATCGTGGTCCGGACCTCCCGCGGGCCGCGTCGGGTCGACACGGCCCTGATCTTGAGCATCGAATACGGAACGCCCCCCCCGCCGCCCGTCGTGGGAGTCGGGGCCGCACCCTTAGACGCCTCGCCCCCTTACGACGAAAAGAACCTTCTCTCGCTGGGGCTCGGCCTCGCCGCGCCGCTGAGCAGCGTGGATTTCGGGCCAATCGGCGGAGGCTCGGCGAACAACGGGGATCTCGGGCCGCTCATCGGCTTCCGCTACCTGCGGTCGGTGACGAAGCGCTTCGCGGCGGGCCTGGATTTCGAGTACTTCCACCGCGGCGGGACGGTCTCCCCCGGTCTCCTGCCTCGCGCGAACGCCTCCGTGTTCGGCGACAACCTCTCGTTCCTGGGAATCGGCCGTTGGCACATGATCGACCACGGCGCCGTTCGCCCCTACCTGCTGGCCGGCGCCGGCGCAAGCCGGTCCTGGACGCGCATCGACGCGGCGCCGATCCCGGGCTTCGCCTGGACGGACACCAACACCGACGAGACCCGCCGCCTCATCGACGACGCGGCCTGGGCGCTCGCCGGCACCGCGCGCCTCGGCGTCGATTTCGACTGGGAATTCGCCGAACCGGCGGTGTTCAGCCTCGAGGCCGGCTGGACGCGCATCGAGAGAAAAATATATGCGGCGACGGCGCGGGGCCGGGACCTCGGGCTCCAATCCGTGAGCGGACGATTGGACCTCTTCGTGCTCGCGGCGCGCTGGAGCCATCGGTGGTGAAAAATTTTCCTCCCCTCGCTCTTCTCCCGCTGGCCGCTCTGATCGGCGCGGTCGGCATCGGTCCGCGGCGCAAGGAGCACCCGCCGGAGACCGCCGAGGAACGGCCCCGCGCGTCCGCGCCGGCGGCGAGCCCGGGGCCCGTCCGAGTCGCCCCCCTCGGGCCGGCGCCTGCGCCCGCCCCGATCAACCCGGCGGCGGGCGGGCGGGTACGCATCGAACGCCGGGAGGGGATCGAGAACCAGCCGCGCCGGCACTATTGGCATGGCTCCGGACGCGGCCGCTACTCGCACTATTACGACGGGCGCGTGCATTGGTACGGCTACGCCTACCGAGCGGGTTTTTTCTGGATGAGGCCCTACGGCGGCTTATGGTGGACGTGGGACGCCCGGTTCTCGCGCTGGTCTTACTGGCACGACGGATTCTGGTGGTGGCCGGGGCCAGCCGGCGTTCATTACGTCTACATTGACGACGGCTATTACCCATACGACACGTTTCGGAGAGCGCCCCCGCCGACGGCGACTTCCGCCGAAGGATCCGGCGATTGGTCGAGCCCCGACGGACGCCGGCTCGTCGAGGTCTCCGGCCCGGAGAGCGAGGCGCTGCTGTACGACAAAACCACCGCGACGCCGAGCTACATCCGTTTTCTCGGGAAGGACGTCCGGGCGGTCCGATTTTCGAACGGCCCGCCGCCGACCATCTTCGTCGAATTCCGCGGCGGAGGATCGGCGCTGTTCGATCTAGACGGCCGCCGCCTCGACCGCGCGGCGCCGGCCGAAGTGAAGGAGCCGCCTCCGCCGAGCGACGTTCCGCCCGCCCCCGCCGACGAACTGCCCCCGCCGCGCTGAATCAAACCCGGCGTCAAAGCTCGTCGCGCGCGAGGATGAGGTCCGCCGCGCGCGACAGGTCGGGAGCGGTCAGCTGGGCGACGCGGCGTCCGTTTTCGCAGCCGGCGGCTTGCTGGCCGCGGCCGATCAACACGGTACGGCACCCCGCGCGCCGGCCGGCCTCGACGTCGTCGAACTCCGGACCGATCATCCAGGAGCGCAGCGGATCGAGGTCATGCTCACGGCAGGCGTCCTCGATGAGCCCCGGGGAGGGCTTGCGGCAGCGGCAGGCGACGGCATAGCCGCGCACGCGCCCCTCGGGATGATGCGGGCAGTAGTAGAAGCCGTCGAGGCCGGCCTCCTCCGTCGCCAGCAGCTCCTCGAGACGGCGCACGACCGGCTCCAGGGCCGATTCGCGGTACAGCCCGCGCGCCACGCCAGGCTGGTTCGATACGACGAACAGCCGGTAGCCCGCGGCGCGCAGCCGCGCCAGGCCTCCCGCCGCGCGCGGCAGGAGCCGCAGGGCCTCGGGGTCGGCTCCATCGGCGCGCTCCTCCAGGAGCGTACCGTCCTTCTCGAAAAAAACCGCGCGATCGTTGGTGGGGTTCATGGCGCGATTATAGCGCCAGGCTCGCGCGAGAGTTACTGCGGCACTGTGACAATTTAATAATAGAATGACGGCATGAAGCGCGACATCCAAAAAGACCTCGACGCGATCCGAAGCGGCATCGACGCCTCCGACAACGGCATCATCAAGCTCCTCGGCAAACGTCGAGCCCTCGTGATCCGGCTCGCCCGCATCAAGAAGGTTCTCGACGTGCCGATCTACGACCGAAAGCGCGAGCAGGCGCTCGTCGACCGCGTCAAGAAGCTGGGGCGAAAGGAAAAGCTCAACGACGAGTTCGTCGAGGTCCTCTTCCGATTGATCATGATGAACTCCAAAGAGACGCAGTACCATGAGGCTTTCTAGGCGCGCGGAGGCGATCGCCGAATCGGCGACCCTCCGCTTGTCGACGGCCGCGGCCCGCTTGCGCGCGGAAGGCCGCGAGATCCTGAGCCTCCTCGAAGGCGAGCCCGACCTTCCCGTCCCCCCCGCGGTGCGCGAGGCGACCCGGCGCGCCCTCGCGCGCGGCGAGACCCGCTACTCCGACTCGACCGGGCTGCTCGAACTGCGGACCCTGATCGCCAGGAAGCTCAAGGCCGCGCCGGAGAACATCGTCGTCACCAACGGCGCCAAGCAGGCGATCTATGAGACGCTCCAGACGATCTGCGGCCCCGGCGACGAGGTCCTTATCCCAAGCCCCTACTGGGTGACCTTCCCCGAGGCCGTCCGCCTCGCCGGCGCCAAGCCCGTCTTCGTCCCGACGCGCGCGCATCAGCTCGACCTGGCGGCCGTTTCGCGCGCCGTCACCAAGCGCACCCGCGCGATCGTCATCAACTCCCCCAACAATCCCACGGGCGCGGTGTATCCCGCGGCCGTCCTGCGCGGCCTCGCCCGCCTCGCCGCGAAGCGGAATTTTCTCATCGTGTCGGACGAGGCGTACGAGGACTTCGTCTATGACCGCGCGCCGTACGCGAGCGTCGCCTCCTTCGCCCCGGCGCGGACGATCACGATCCGAACCTTCTCCAAGAGCTTCTCGATGACGGGCTTCCGGGTGGGCTTCCTGGCCGCGCCGCCGGAGATAGCGCGCGCGGTGAAGCGCATCCACGGCCACGTCACCGGCAACGTCTGCACCTTCGCGCAGCGCGGCGCGATCGCGGCCCTCGGCCTCGGGAAAAACGAGCGAGAGCGGCGACGCGCCGTGTTTCAGAAGCGGCGCAATCTGGCGTACTCGCTCGCCTCGCGGTCCTTCGACTGCGTGAAGCCGCGCGGCGGCCTATTCGTCTTCGCCGACGCGCGCCGCCTGCTCGGCGATCGCTTCAAGAACGACGCGGCGCTCGCGGCGCATCTCCTTCATAAGGCCGGCGTCTCCGTCGTTCCGGGCTCGGCCTGCGGCATGGAAGGATTTCTCCGCTTCAGCTTCAGCGCGCCGGAGCCCGTCCTGCGCAAGGCCTTCGCCCGGATCGAGGCGGCGCTGTGAAGATCGGCATCATCGGCTTCGGCCGCCTCGGGGCCTTGCTCACGAAGCATTTCGCGGGAGAGCACGAGATCAAGGTTTACGACACGCGCCCCGTCGCGGCCAAGGTCCGCGCGCTCGGCGCCAAGGGGGCGTCCCTCAAGGAGGTCTGCGATCAGCATGTCATCGTACCGTGCGTTCCGATCGCCGAGTTCGAGCCGCTTCTGCGGAAGATTCGCGGCCTTCTGCGCCCGGATTCCCTCATGGTCGATGTGTGCTCCGTGAAGGAGCATCCGGTCCGCGTCATGAAGAAGATGCTGCCGCGGTCCGTCGAAATCCTCGCCACGCACCCCAATTTCGGCCCCGATAGCGCCGCCGATTCGCTCAGCGGCCGCCAAATCGCGGTGTGCAGAGTGCGGATCACCCCCCGCGGCTACGCACGCGTGAAGAAGGCGTTCGAGCGAAAAGGCCTCAAGCTCGTCGAAATGACGCCTCGCGAGCACGACCGCCGCATGGCGGCCTCGCTTTTGCTGACGCACTTCATCGGGCGCGGCCTGATGGAGTACGGCGCCAAGCCCACGGGCATCGACACCGAGGGCTACAAGCGCCTGCTGCGCATACTGCAGACCGTGCAGAACGATTCCGCGCAGCTCTTTCTCGACATGAACCGCTACAACGCGTTCGCGCCCGCGATGCGCCGGCGCCTGCTTTCCTCGCTGGCGAAGGTCGACCGGAGAGTCAGGTGAAGGTCGCCTTCCAGGGCGTGCGCGGCGCGTACTCCGAGGAGGCGGCGCTCAAGGCCTTTCCCGGCGCCGAGCCCGTGAGCTGCGCGTACAGCGAGCTCGTCGTCGAGGCGGTGGACTCCGGCCGCGCCGACTACGGCATCCTGCCCATCGAGAACAGCATCGCCGGCCCCGTCGCCGTCAACGTCGACCTTTTTCTCGCGCACGACATCTTCATCTTCGGCGAGGTCTACCTGCCGATCGACCACTGCCTGCTGGCCAAGCCCGGCGCGAAGCTCTCGGACATCTGGAGCGTCTACTCGCATCCGATCGCGCTGGCGCAGTGCCGCGACTTCATCAACAAGCACGGCTATAAGGCGGTGCCGGAATACGATACAGCCGGCTCCGCCGAGCTCGTCGCGGGCCACGGCCGGCCGGGCGAGGCCGCCATCGGCCCCCGCCGCTGCGCCGAGATCTACGGCCTGGAGGTTCTGGCCGAGCGCATCCAGACCGTGAGCGCCAACATCACGCGCTTCGGCGTCTTCACGCGCCGCGATAAGATTCCCTCGGGGATCAAGACGGAGAAGACGAGCGTCGCCTTCAAGGCCGCGCACCGCCCGGGGTCTTTGCTCGGCTGCCTCAAGCGCTTCGCCGACAACGGCGTCAACCTGACCAAGCTCGAGTCGCGGCCCGTCGCCTCGGATCCCTTCGCCTACGTTTTTCTCGTCGACCTGATGGGCGGGATGGACGATGCGCCGGTCAAGAAAGCGCTGGCGGAGCTCGGCGCCGACGCCTCGGACATCAAGATCCTCGGCAGCTATCCGTTGGGAGCGCGCTGATGGGCTATCTCGACCTGTTGAAAGGAAAAGCGCTCGCCAAATTCGGGGAATGGGCGGCCCAGCAGGGGCCGGTCGGCCGCCTGACGGCCGATCTCGTGCAAAACCGCGAGCTGGGATCATTGTCCGCTCTCTCCCAGACCTTCCAGGAGAAGGGCCTCGGCGAGATCATGAGCTCATGGGTGGGCACGGGCGCCAACGGACCGATCACCGCCGCCCAGATCCAGGCCGTGCTCGGGCCGGATAAGGTTCGCCTGATCGCCGCGAAGCTCGGCGTGCCGCCGGAGCTCGCCGGAGAGGAGCTCGCGAAGTTTCTGCCGGCGGTGGTCGATCTGCTGACGCCCGACGGAAAGCTCCCGAACGAGCCTAAGAACCCCGCGCCCCGCGGTTAGAGCGCGGCGTACGCCGCGAGGATCATCTCCTCGGTCGTTTCCCAACTCAGGCACTTGTCCGTCACCGACACGCCGTGCTCGAGGCGCTTGAGGTCGCGCGGGATCGGCTGGTTGCCCTCGTGGAGGTTGCTCTCGATCATGACGCCGATGAGGCTCTTCTCCCCCCGCGCGCGCTGCGCGAGGCAGTCCGCGAAGACGGCGGGCTGGCGGCGGTGGTCCTTGCTCGAGTTGCCGTGGCTGCAGTCGACCATGATCCTTTCGGGAAGCTTGGCCGCGTGGAGCGCCTTGCGGACCAGGGCGATGCTCGACTCGTCGTAGTTCGGGGACTTTCCGCCGCGCAGGACGACGTGGCCGTATCGATTGCCCTTGGTCCGATAGACCGAGATCCGGCCGTCGGGATCCACGCCGAGGAAGTGGTGCGGCATGAGGGCGGAGCGCATCGCGTCGAGCGCGACCTGGATGTTGCCGTCGGTGCCGTTTTTGAAGCCGATCGGCGTCGAGAGCCCGCTCGCCATCTCGCGGTGCGTCTGGGACTCGATCGTGCGCGCGCCGATCGCGTGCCAGCAGACGAGGTCGGCGAGGTACTGCGGCGTGATCGGATCGAGCGCCTCGGACGCCGTCGGCAGGCCGAGCTCGGTGATTTTCAGCAGGAGCCGTCTCGCCAGCTTCAGCCCCGCCTCGATGTGGAACGAGTCGTTCATGTCGGGGTCGTTGATGAGCCCCTTCCAGCCGACCGTCGTGCGCGGCTTTTCGAAGTAGACCCGCATGCAAAGTAGGAATTGGTCCGCGACCTTGTCGGCGAGCGTCTTAAGGCGGCCGGCGTACTCGAGCGCGGCCTTGGGGTCGTGGATCGAGCAGGGCCCGACGACCATCAAGAGGCGGTCGTCCTTGCCGTCGAGGATATCGCAGATCGCGCGCCGGCCGGCGGCGACGGCTTCCAGGCTTTTCTCGGACGCCGGAAGCTGGTCCGTGACCTCGCGCGGCGGCGGCAGAAGCGTGTGCCCCGCGACGTTGGCGTCGACGAGCCTTTTCTTGTCCAGCTTAAGCGGCCAGGGTCTTGAAGGACTTGGCGACGGCCTCGCCGATGCCGGACAGGTTGTCCACCACGGTGATGCCCGCTTCCTTCATGGCCTTGATCTTCGAGGCGTGCGTTCCCGCTCCGCCCTCGACGATCGCGCCCGCGTGGCCCATGCGGCGGCCCTCGGGAGCCGCTTTTCCCGCGATGAAGCCGAACACCGGCTTCGTCATCTTCTCTTTGAAGAACCGCGCCGCTTCTTCCTCGCCAGAGCCGCCGATCTCGCCGATCATGACGATCGCGTCGGTCTCGTCGTCCGCCTCGAACTTCGCGAGGATGTCGGCATGGCTCGAGCCGTTGATGGGGTCGCCGCCGATGCCGACGACGGTGGACTGGCCGAGGCCGCGCTTCGTGAGCTGGTCGACGGCCTCGTAGGTGAGCGTGCCGGAGCGGGACACGACGCCGATGCGGCCGGGCTTGTGGATAAAGGCGGGCATGATGCCGAGCTTGCACTGGCCGGGCGTGATCACGCCGGGGCAGTTCGGGCCGATCAGGGTGATCTCGCGGCCGGAGCGCTCGACCTGCTGGATGTAGCGCTTGACCTTGGCCATGTCGAGGACCGGGATGCCCTCGGTGATGCAGATGACGACGGAGCAGCCGCCGTCGACGGCCTCCATGATGGAATCCGCGGCGAACGGCGCCGGGACGAGGATCATGGACACGAACGCGCCCGTGTTGCGGACGGCGTCGTGCACGGTGTTGAAGACGGGGCGGTCAAGATGGGTCTGGCCGCCGCGGCCGGGCGTGACGCCGGCGACGATCTGCGTGCCGTAGTCGATGCACTGCTTGGAGTGGAAGGTGCCCTGCGAACCGGTGAAGCCCTGGACGAGAATCTTCGAGTCTTTGTCGAGAATGATGGACATGGTCTTAGTTCCCCTTCGCGGCGGCGACCGCCTTCTGCGCGGCGTCCCACAGCTCGTCGGCGACGATGATGGCGATGCCGGACTTCTTGAGCAGCTCGCGGCCCGCCTCGACGTTGGTGCCCTGGAGGCGAACCACGAGGGGCACCTTGAGCTTGATCTTCTTGAGGGCGGCGATGACGCCGGCCGCGATCATGTCGCACTTCACGATGCCGCCGAAGATGTTGATGAGGATCGCCTTGACCTTCTTGTCCTTCAGAATGATGTTGAGCGCCTTGCTGACGCGCTCCTCGTTGGCCCCGCCGCCGACGTCGAGGAAGTTCGCCGGGCTGCCGCCCGCGAGCGCGATGGTGTCCATCGTGCCCATGGCGAGGCCGGCGCCGTTGACCATGCAGCCGATCGTGCCGTCGAGGCCGACATAGGAGATGTCGGCGGCCATGGCCTCCTTCTCGAGCGCGGAAGCCTCGTGGTCCTTGTACTTGGCGAGCTCGGGATGGCGGTAGGCGGCGCTGTCGTCGGTCGTCATCTTGCAGTCGAGCGCGGCGACGCCCTTGGGCGTGAGGATCAGGGGGTTGATCTCGAGCATCGAGCAGTCGAGGTCGATAAACATCTTCACGAGCGCCTTCGTCGTCTTGACGAACTCCGCGGTGTGCGTCGCGGGGATGTCGAGCTGGAACGCGAGGCGGCGCGCCGCGAAATCGCGGAGGCCGACGTTCGGATCGACGGGCATGCGGATGATCTGCTCGGGATGCTCCTCGGCGAGCGTCTCGATCTCCATGCCGCCCTGCGACGAGGCGATGATCGTCGGGCCCGCGTTCTTGCGGTCCATGACGACGGAGAAGTACATCTCGCGCTCGATCTTGACGCCGCCCTCGATGAAGACTTCCTTGACCTTGATCGCCTGGCCGTGGGTCTGGTGCGTGATCAGGTCCATCCCGATCATCTTGCCCGCGAGCTCCTTGGCTTCCTTCGGCGTCTTGGCGAGCTTGATGCCGCCCGCCTTGCCGCGTCCGCCGGCGAGGACCTGGGCCTTGATGACCCACGGCGCCTTGCCCGCGCGCTTCATCGCGGCCGCCAGCTGGGCCGGCTTCGTGATGACGCCGCCGGCGGGAGGCACGGCGATGCCGCGCGCCTTGAGGATCTCTTTGCCTTCGTGCTCGAGGAATTTCATGGGGCTCCCTTACGTTAGGCGGCGACGGTCCAGGTCTCGGGACCGTTCAGCAGCTTCTGCAGATCGGCGGGCTTGGCGGTCCTGGCCTGGTCGATCTGCGCGTCCATCAGCTCATGGAGCATCGGGCGCTCGACGGCGCGGAAGATGCCCTGCGGCACGGGCTCGGCGAGATGGCCGAGCATGTTGGCGAGCGTCGCCGACGGGGCCTTCTCGTCGTGGACGAAGAGGTCCTTGGGCGGCGCGGCGGGGTCGAAGGTCACGACCTCGGGCTCGAGGCCGTTGAGCCGGATGCCCTTGTCCTTCTTGGCGCCGAAGATCATCGGCTTGCCGTGCTGGACCTTCATCATCTTCTCTTCGCGGACGTCCTTCGCGGCGACGTTCTCGAAGGCTCCGTCGTTGAAGACGATGCAGTTCTGGAAGATCTCGACGAACACCGAGCCCTTGTGATGGGCGGCGCGGGTGAGAACCTCGCTCAGGAACGGCAGGTCGGTGTCGACCGCGCGGGCGACGAAGCTCGCCTCGGAGGCGAGCGCCAGGGAGATCGGATTCAGCGGCGCGTCGATCGTGCCCATGGGCGAGGACTTCGTCTTCTTGCCGATCTCGGAGGTCGGCGAGTACTGGCCCTTCGTGAGCCCGTAGATGCGGTTGTTGAACAGCAGAATCTTTAGGTCCACGTTGCGGCGCAGCGCGTGGATGAGGTGGTTGCCGCCGATGGACAGGCCGTCGCCGTCGCCGGTGACGACCCACACCTGCATGTCGGGGTTCGCGCACTTGAGGCCGGTCGCCACCGTCGGCGCGCGGCCGTGGATCGAGTGGAACCCGTAGGTGTTCATGTAGTACGGGAAGCGCGAGGAGCAGCCGATCCCGGAGACGAACGCGATCTTCTCGCGGGGGATGCCGAGCGTCGGCATGAGCTTCTGGACGGTCGCGAGGATCGCGAAGTCGCCGCAGCCGGGGCACCAGCGGACCATCTGGTCGGACTTGAAGTCCTTCGCGGTCTGGGCGATCGGGCCCGCGGCGGGAAGAATCTCCATCTCGTTGTCTGATTCGGCCGGCATGTTATTTGCCTCCCTTCAGGATCGCTTCGACGCCTTCTTCGATCTCGGTGACCTTGAAGGGCTGGCCCTTGATCTTGTTCAGCCCGGTCGCCGGGACCAGGTATTTCGCGCGGATGATCTTGAGCAGCTGGCCCATGTTGAGCTCGGGGATCACGACGTGATCGAAGCCCGCCATGATGTCGCCGAGGTCCGGCGGCAGCGGGTTCAGATGGCGCAGGTGGATGGACGACACGCTCTTGCCGGCCTTCTGGAGGTTCTGCACGCCGGCGGTGATGGCGCCGTAGGTGCCGCCCCAGCCGATGACGAGGACCTTCCCCTTCTTCTCGCCGAGGATCTCCAGCGGCGGAATGTCCTGGGCGGCCTTGTTGACCTTCGCGGCCCGCAGTCGGACCATGCGCTCGTGGTTATCAGGATCGTAAGAGATATTTCCTGTCACGTCCTGCTTCTCGATGCCGCCCAGGCGGTGCTCGTAGCCGGCCGTGCCGGGCGAGACCCACGGACGGGCCATCGTCTCGGGATCGCGCTTGTACAGCTTGAACTCGCCGACGGGAGGCAGCGGCACCTTCTCGAACGGCTTGAGGTCCTTCGCCTGGGGAATGAGCCACGGCTCGGACCCGTTGGCGAGGTAGCCGTCGGTGAGCAGGAAGACGGGCGTCATGTACTTGACCGCGAGGCGCGCGGCCTCGTAGGCCATCTGGAAGCAGTCGCCGGGCGTCGCCGCGGCGACGACGATCGCGGGGCACTCGCCGTTGCGGCCGTACATCGCCTGGAACAGGTCGGCCTGCTCCGTCTTCGTCGGCAGGCCGGTGGACGGGCCGCCGCGCTGCACGTTGAGGATGATGAGCGGAAGCTCGGTCATGACGGCGAGGCCGATGGCCTCGGCCTTCAGGGCGATGCCGGGGCCGGAGGTGCCGGTGAGCGCGAGATGCCCCGCGAACGCGGCGCCGATGGCGCTGCCGACCGCGGCGATCTCGTCCTCGGCCTGGAAGGTCTTCACGCCGAAGTTCTTGTTCTTCGAGAGCTCATGGAGCACGTCGGAGGCGGGCGTGATCGGGTACGAGCCGTACCACAGCGGGCGGCCCGCGCCGACGGAGGCCGCGATGAAGCCGAGCGCCGTCGCCTCGTTGCCGGTGATGTTGCGGTACAGGCCGGGCTTGATCGGGGCCTTGTTCACGCGGAAATGATGGCCGAAGATCTCCGCCGTCTCGGCGTACGCGTTGCCGGCGTGAAGCGCCTTGTGGTTGGCCTCGACGTACTTCGGGTTCTTCTTGAACTTGGTCTCGATCCACTTCAGCGTCGCTTCCATCGGGCGGTCGTAGAGCCAGTACATCATGCCGAGCGCGAAGAAGTTCTTGCAGCGCTCCGTCTCGGTGGCCGTGAGGCCCATGCCGTCGAGGGCGTTGCGCGTGAGACGGCCGAGCTCGACGGGGATCACGCGGAAGTCGGACAGCGAGCCGTCCTCGAGCGGGTTGACCGCGTAGCCGGCCTTCTTGAGGTTGCCCGCGTTGAAGGTGTCCTTGTTCACGAGGATCATGCCGCCCTTCTTCACGTCCTTGTAGTTCGCCTGCAGCGCGGCGGGGTTCATCGCCACGAACACGTCGGGCGCGTCGCCGGGAGTGAGCACCTGGCGCGACGAGAACTGAATCTGGAAGCCCGAGACGCCGGCCGTCGTGCCCACGGGGGCGCGGATCTCGGCGGGGAAGTCGGGGAAGGTGGCAAGATCGTTGCCGGCGAAGGCGGTCGTCGTCGTGAACTGCATGCCGGTCAGCTGGATGCCGTCGCCGGAGTCTCCGGCGAACCGGATTACGGCGGACTCGATCTCCTCGATCGGGAGTTTGGAAGGCTTCGGCGGGGTGGAGGTGTCGCTCACAGGGATTCTCCGTCGGACAGCGTCGCGCTCGCGCGGCTTGCGCTTCGCCTATTATAAACCCCGGAGAGGCGCCGGAGTATTGATCTAGGTCAATACTTTCTATTAGGGGAGGAGCCCGCGCGAAACGACGATAGTTACGGCAGGGCCGGTGCGGTCGCGACGGCGACCAGCTCGAGAAGCCCCTGTGCGGAGCCCGCGACGGAGGCCGGCGTGGCCTCGCGCGCCGGCTCGGGCCGGGCGCGACGGGCGGCCGTGGAGGCCGCGACCTCATAATCGGAGGAAACGCGCGCCCTCGACGGAACGAGCGAGGCGAACATCCTCGTCCAGATCCGCGGCACGGGCACGGCCGGGACGGCCACGGACGGCGCATCGTCGCTCTTCCGCGCGGGCTTGGCCGCGGGCGAGGAAGCCTTCCTCGCCGCCTTGACGGCCCGCGCCGGGCCGAAATCGGTGATGGGGGCTTCGCCGGACGGCGCGCCCTGGACGCGCGAAGATTCCGCGGCATCGGCGGAAGGAATCTCCCCCGCCTCAGGGCCCCGGTCGCCCGAAGCCGAATCCGCCATGCCGACCAGGCTGACGTAGGCGTCGTCCCGTTCGGCGCGGACCGGCGCGAAGGGCAGAACGAGCAAACCGGCGAGCAGCAGGCGCTTCATGCCGTAAGAATAGCGCGGGAGAGCCGCGCGAAGGAGGGGCCGACGGGGCAACGGGCGCCCGGCAAGAGGCCCTAGCCGGTCAGGGTCTAAAGGGGCTTATTGCCCCGCGGGCGAGGGGCCGCGCATCTCGAACATCATCGTCGTCGAGCCGCAGTCGATCATGTCGCCTTCCTTTAAGACGACCGAGCCCGTGACCTTCGCCCCGTTGACGACGGGGTAGCCTTCGGTGACGGCGACGAGGATATAGCCCTCCGGCTTGCGGTGCACGGAAGCCGCGACCTCGGGCGCCGAGCCGAACAGGCCAGAGCCCTTGATCTGAACCTGCACCCGGTCGGATTTTCCGATGTAGGTCGACATGCCCTTGAGCTCGTGCTCGGCGACGTCGACGGCTCCCTTGATCACGCGCAGCCAGGCGGTCTGCTCCGCTCCCGCGGGCTTGGCCGCGGCCGCGGAGACGGCGACGAGCTCGGCCTGCTTCTGCGGCGTCAGGACCATCGTCGCATCGACGTTCGGCTGATTTTCCGCCGCGGCGGCGACCTCGGCCTCGTTGAGGAAGACGACCGCGTGCTTGGCCAGGCCCACGACGTCGTTGTGGTGCAGGCCCGACCGCTTGATCCGCTTCTCGTTGACGAAGGTTCCGTTCGTGGAATCGAGGTCCTCGACGTAGTAGCCGCCGCCCTCCATCGTGAGCTTGCAGTGATGCCCGGAGATCGCCGGGTTGTCGATGACGATGTCGTTGTCGGGCTTGCGGCCGATGGAAATGGACTCCTTCTCCATGGCGACTTCCTTAATGACGGCCGCGTTGAACTTCAGCAGCAGCTTCGGCATCAATATCTCCCTTAATCAGCGCCCGAACAGGCGCGACACCAGATTTTTGACCCCGCCGCCAGGAGCGGGAACCTTCGCGGCCACGACCGAAATGTTGTCGATTCCGCCGGCGGCGCGGGATTTGGCGATCAGCACGTCGACGATCTTCTGCGGCTCCTGCTCAGCCGCGATGACGGCGGCCACGTCCGCGTCGACGACCATCTTAGACAGCCCATCGGTCGCGAGCAGCACCAGATCGCCCGGCATCAGAGGGTGATCCGAGACATCGACCTGGACGTCCTTGTCGGCGCCGAGCGCCCGGGTCAGGATGTTCTGCTGCGGCGAGCGGGCGGCCTGGTCGGCGGTGATCTGTCCGCGCTTGACCTGCTCGCCGACGAGCGAATGGTCCTCGGTCAGCTGGGTCAGCTCGCCGCGGCGCCAGAGGTAGAGGCGGCTGTCGCCGACGTGCGCCACGGTCAGGGACTTCGCGTCGACGATGGCGGCCACGACGGTCGTGCCCATGCCCGCGTCCTTGGGGAAGGCGCGGCCCTTCTCGTAGATCATCGAGTTGGCGGACTTGACGAAAAATTCCAGCTGGCGACCGCGCGGAGTCAGGCCCGGCGTGCCGTCCGGCACCAAGGTTTTCGCGCCGCCGAGCATCTTGCGCCCGTACTCGACGATGGTCTTGCAGGAGAGGTCGCTGGCGACCTCCCCGCTGTTGTGGCCGCCCATGCCGTCGGCGACGACAAGCAGGCCGAGCTCGGGCTCGACGGCGAAATTGTCCTCGTTGTTCTTGCGCACGCAGCCCGGATCCGTCGCCCCGGCGATCTCCACCCTGTCCTTGGTCTTCATGCGGGCTCCTGCGGGTGAGGCTTGATCCGGATGGTCGCGTCCGGGCTTTGCGTGCGCTCGATGCGCATCGTGCCGTTGGGGTCGCTGTTCGGCTGCGGAACATCGATGGGCGCCGGGGACGTCTTCGACGGGTCGATGGGGCCGGGAATCTTGGCTCCCGCCCCGACGCCGCCGCGCTGCGGCTGCTCGATGGACATCGCGCTGAAATCGGATTGGGCGGCGGGCATGGGACCGGGCGGGTCGATCGGCTTGGGCGCGGGCGCTTTGGGCCGGTCGTTGAGACCGGGGATCGTGATCTCGGGGCCGATGGATATCGTCTTGTCGGAAGGCTTCGTCGGCGCCGGGGCCGGTTTCGGCGCCGGAGCCGCCGCTGGCGCCGTGATCTCGGACGTGATCGTGCTCTCCGTCTTCGGAGCGGGCGCGGGGGCCGGCGC
>Ga0209824_10000112_pt1 | contig 57134 bp, 52 predicted proteins | sample VDWuncwatermetaG_FD_184124 | JGI IMG/M metagenome (GOLD analysis project Ga0209824, IMG submission 184124) | Wastewater microbial communities from Netherlands to study Microbial Dark Matter (Phase II) - VDW unchlorinated drinking water (SPAdes)... ...
CGGCTCGCGCAGCCTGCACGGCGGCTCGGGTCAGCATGCCTGTTTTGTAGTCATCCCGAAAGGCGGCGGCGGCTCGGTATTCACGGCGCGCTTCCGCATCGAACTCAAGAATCATGGCGGTGAGCAGCGTGAGCACCAGGAGGGCTAAGAGCAGTGCGACGCCTCGTTCATCAGCTTTTCGCATAGCTCAAGACCCGCACGGTTGCGTCGAGATTGACCGGATTGTCGAATTTGGGGCGGATCTGCAGGTGGCGAACCTGAAGGTCGTACGGGGCTTGATCAATGGCCACGAGTAATGCCAGCAAGTCCGGCAATTGGATGCCGTCCAATCGGAGATCGACGGCCGTTTCTTCGTAGCCTTGCGCCAGTGATTGGACTTGCGGTTGCATGCTGGTGATGCGTTCGCGCACATGGGCGGTGGTGGCCGCTTCCTCCATGAACGTCAGCAGGGAGAAGTGGCTGTCGGCTCCGGGCATGCGACTCTCGGTCTTGGTCAGGCGCTCCCGTTTGGCGAGATAGGCTTGGCCGAGCACCGTGAGTTCGGCCAGCTCTTTCTGCTTTCGGACCTCTTGGCGCCCGAGGCGGTCCAGGGTGTCCAACAGGGGGTCGACGATCAGGATAAAGAGGAGGCTGAGGCCAAGCACGATGCCGCCTGCCAGGACAAGGGTGCGCTCACGCTGCGACATCTGGCGCCAGCGTTCTCGAACGCTCTGCGTCATGACTTCTCCACCGTGACCGTGATTCGAAAGACGACTTGATTGGGGCCTGCGCCCACTCGGGTTTCCGTCACCGCGACATCTTTCAATCGAGGGCTCGAGGCGAAGGTTTGCTTGAGTCGCTCCACGGCGTCGAAGGAGGTCGTCTCACCCTCCATGAGGACGGTCGTTCCGTCGACGGTCAGTTCGCGCACCTTGACCGTCGTTCCGGGCGGGAGTTGTTTCACGAACATTGAGAGCGTGTGCAAGACCTTGCCCTCCGCCGTATCGACGGCGCCGAGTGCTTTATCCAGGACTCCGATGCGGTACTGGGCTTGATCGAGCTCTTCTCCTGGCGCAGCACCCGGTCCAAAGAACTGCTCATACTGGCTGTGCAGGGTCGTTTTCAGTCGAGCGACCCGCTGGTCGTGTAGCCAGAAGTGAATCGAGAAATCCACGATCGCCAGCATAGCAATGACCAGACCGGCGGCGATCGCCAGGCGACGGTCTTGTTTGGTCGTGGCGCTGTCGGGCAACGCCGCGTCGGTGACGCCTTTGAGATCGAGCGCAAGTTCCATGGGCGCCGACGCGAATCGCCATCGCGGCCGGATGATCTTGGGGTGAATTGCCAAGCCGAACGCGATGGAGAATGCCCGTGGGGTGTCGGCTCCGAATCCTTGGCGAGGTCCGACCGGATAGAGTCCCAATTGTCGCGAGAGGTAGCCGCCGACTTCTTGAAGTTTTGACCCGCCTCCGCATACCCAACAGTGCGTCAAGCGGCTGCGCTCGTTGCCTAGCTGGGCCTGCAAGGTGATGCGAAGCTCTTTCAGAATCGGCTCCAATAGCCCGTGGACCTGATCCACGTCCATCGTCCGCTTCCGACGCTCTGCGTCGGCGAAACTACAGGCGTGCCGGACAGCCAGGGCATGGGTCAGATGATTGCCGCCCCACAGAATCGTTCGGAGGAGCAGGGGACGTCCTCCCTGCACTAGGCAGAGTGTCGTCTTCGAGGCTCCGACGTCGATGATGGCGAGGTCTTGTGGGACGGCGGCTCCTTCTTCTTGTAGATATTGCGTGACGGAGAAGAGGGCCATTGCGTCGACATTGATTGCCGAGGGTTCCACATCGGCTTGGGCCAGAAATCGGAGATGCTCCGCGACCTTGTCTCTCGGCGCGGCCGTGACCAGGACTTCCGAACCCTTGCTTTCGCGGGCCAGTCCTTCCGCTGTATGTCCGGGCGGCAAGATCAGGCTTCCGATCGCGAGATCTTCGAGCGGCATCGGAACGAGATTCTCGACTTCAAAGGGGACGACTTGAGCGAGCTTGGTCGAATCCTTGAAGGGGAAGGAGAGCGTTCTGACGAACAGATCTTGACAAGGAATCGCGGTCACCAATCGGTCGGTGGCATAGAGTCCGTTACGCCAGAGGAATCCGCGCAGCGACTGCACGCGTCGAGCCGGTTCGAGATCTTCTGGACGGGAAAAGGGCAGGGGCTGTTGAAAGTAATCGATCGTTTCGCGCCCGCTCAGGCGGCGGCGGAAACGTACGGCCTTCAAGCCCGTTTGCCCGATGTCCAGCCCGACACATTCGTTTGTGATGGACATGAATCTACTTGAGTCTCATCTTTCTCGTTTTGAGTGTCATGTTGTCGGAATACGTGAAACATGAACCTTGAAACGTGACACTTCTGAGCTACTTTACAATGCAATCCTCGCTTGTGCCAAGGTCCCGACGATCTTGACGGTCATAGGCGTTCCAGGCGGCGGCGCGGGAAAGCCCAGTGTACCGGCCTTCGAGGCAAATCCAGGGCCGGGGACGACCGTCACCGTGAGATTCACGTGGCTCTGTTGTATGGGCTGCTGGAGGGTGACATATCCTTCGCCCGTAAAGGAGCCGTCGATGCCATCGCCCTTCAGTTGCGTCACATCACAACGGAGGTCGCGGCATGCCAGTCCTGCCGAGACCTGGCTGAATGTGAGCGACAGGGTACGCCCGTTTCCGAGCGGAATCTGGTCGATCACCAGGTCCGTCGCTTCGGCGGTCCACGTGCCTTCCCCCTTCATCGCGGTGACGGTCGCCTGGCCGGAGTTGACGCGGTGGGAGAAGTTGCCGGTGAGTGTACCGTGCGTGACGTAGCGGCGGAGGAGTTTGGACAGGTCCACGTGTTGCACCTGTCCCTTGATCGTCATGGGGCCGTCGAAGGAAAGTGACGAGGCCGTGATGGTGCCTTTCGCGAGATCTGTTGAGGACGCGGTCTCCGTCAGTTTTGCGACGAGATCGAGCCCGAGTGTGCCGCTTAACGCGGATGTGACGCCGAGCTTGGCTTGCATCGCGGCCAACTGGATCGGGGTCCAGTTGGGTTTTGATAAGGTAACGTTCTGCCATTCAAGGCTTGGCGGGAGTCCCACGGTCCAATAGGCCACTCGGACGTCCATCCCCGTGGCCCGCGTGAGTTCCGCCACGATCCGCGCCTGGAGCATTCCGTACGGGAACGTCGCGATCAGGCACAGCACCAGGATGGAGATTCCCCCTCCCGTCCACACCAGGATTTCTCGCCATGCTTCAGGCCATTTGATGGTCATGATGCGCCGATCGTCACCCATTCCCGCACCGTCCATGGAACGGTATCGGGGTATTGAAATGTCACTTCGATTAACAAGGCCTTGGGGAGTTTTTGGACCGCGGGCCATTCGTCGATCCAGATCCGGTTCTGGTCGTCGTAATAGCGGATATTGAACGCGTGCACGCGGTCGGCCAGTTCCATCTGGCTCAACGACTCATGCGTATCGGTCAGCGTATAGAGATTCCGACGGACGAACCGAATGAGCCGATCCCGCTCACGCGTGTACACCACGCGAACCGTCTCGCTTTCCTTGGCGGCCGACGTGCTCAATTCCTGACTCATCGCAAGGATGGCGAGGATGTCGGCCGGTTGTCCGTCCTGCGTCCCGTTCGTTCCCACCCACGGGTACTGGGGAGTGCGTTTGCTGAGCGCAATTTCTTCGGCCATGAGACGCAATATTCGTCTGATTGTTTGTTCCTTCGCCACATGGTCTCGTCCCGCTTCCACGGCTCTCGTTGTCATGACGAGCGACCCGAAGACCATGGCGCCGACCATGCCGAGCAAGGCCACGGCCACCATGACTTCGACGAGCGTAAAGCCCGCGCCGGACTTAAAAGGTGGAACGGCCGGCAAAGACATAGGTGCTGACCTCTATTGATTCTTCAAACTCGCCCCGCAGCCACGAGACTTTGATCCGGATCTCCCGAATCAACTCCAATGGAGTGGGGGCGATCGTCCGTTTCCATCTGTACCCGATCGCTCTCGGAACTGCTTGGATGTTGGTTTGTGCACCAAGCGGGAGGTTCAGGAACTCTCCGCTGGTTTCCCCGATGGCATATTGTCCTGAAAGTTCGGTCTCCAATAGTTTCTCCTGGGCCAAGAGGGTGGCGGAGGTCAGTTCGGACGCTCTCTCTTGAAGTCCCAGGTCGAAATTTCTGAGGCCGAGCAGAATCGGGAGCGCGATCGCCAGCAGGGCGATGGCGAGTAGTACTTCGAGTAGCGTGAATCCATCTTCGTTAGGCTTAGTTCGATGTCCATCGTGGGCCATTGCAATCTACTACTGGTTCGGAACCAACCCTCTCTGCGAGGCTCCCGCCCCTCCTTGCTGGTTTGCCTTCAAGAGCAACCGGACTCGGTCGGGGATGATTGGGTTCAGGGGAGGGTCGAGTCGTTCGTCGCTGACCCGAATTCCTCCTGTCAATGAATCAACCGCCAGTCCCAAGAGATTGTTCTTCGCATCCATCAGATACAGTGTGACCGGCTCAATCCGGCCATTGGCGAAGAAGGACACGTCGACACGTCCAGAAAATCGTTTGTCTTGGCCGATGGAGACCTCCGTAAATCGGATTGATTCCGGGAGCGCACGAGGGATCTTCCAGGCAGGATCAAGCGGGATCCGCTCCTCCTTGCCCTCCACCAGCATCATCCAGTAGGTTCCCTGATCGATGTCGAGGTAGAGCTTCAGGGGCTTTTGGCTCGTGGTCGCCAGCCCTTGAACGGTTCGAAGGACGCCGACCAGTTTCCGTCCTGTAGAGCTCAAGTCCTCGGTAAGACTGATCCGCGGGAAGACGACGGCCACGACAACAGTCAGGAGAAACAGGACGATCAGCATTTCGAGGATGGTGAAGCCTGTTGCAACGCGTAAGGGGTGAGAGGTGAAGGGTGAGGGGGATGGATGAAGGCATACGGCACGGCATAAGCCGTCACGCGGGGGTGTCTTCTCCAGTGACCAATAGCCGGTGACCATTACCGTCCTATTCTTTGTCGAGGTTCCAATTGGTGATGTCGGCGTTCACGCCCTCCCCACCGACCTCGCCGTCCGTTCCAAGGGAGGTGATTTCGTACTCCACTTTGTACTCTCCTCGTTGGACCGGGCTGAGATATTTATAGGGATTGCTCCAGGGATCTTCCGGCAGCTTGGGCAGATATCCTCCGAGCTTCCATTTCTTCGGGATCACTCCGACGGCGGGCTTTTCAACGAGCGACTTGAGGCCCTGTTCGGTGGAGGGATAGACACCGTTATCCAGTTTATAGAGTTGCAGCGCTCCCTCGATATTACGAATCTGGACCTTAGCCGCCGTGCGCTTGGCGTCATCTGTTCTGCCCATGATGCGTGGGACGACCAGGGCTGCGAGAATGGCCAAGATGGCCACGACGACCATGATCTCGATGAAGGTGAAGGCCTGTTCCTCGTAGAAACGACGGCGTGACGAGTGTTGGGTGCTGAGTGCTGGGTGAAGACTGGAAGCTCCCTGCGTTCTTCTCCACATCATGATCATGGGCCAATGGTTTCGCTGCTCTCGTGTGCTCATCGAATGCCTCCCTGTTCCTTTCTGCCTATCACGCATCACCCCTTCACAGAAGACTGTGTTATCGAACCATCTGGCCCATTTCGAAGATGGGCAAGAGAATCGCGACGACGATGAAGAGGACGACGGCGCCCATGGCTAGGATCATGACCGGCTCCATGAGCGAGGTCAAGCGGGCGATGACCCGTTCCACTTCTCCGTCGTAGATTTGACTCACTCGGCGCAACATCTCCTCCATCTCGCCGCTCTTTTCACCGACGGCGATCATGTGGGTGACCAGGGCCGGAAATTCGCCGCTTCGCTTGAGCGGATCGGCGATCGTCTCGCCCTCGCGGATATTCTGCCGTGCCGCTTCGACCGTTTCTTCCAGCACGCGATTGTTCATGACGCGTTTCGAGACATCCATCGCGTCGAGCAGCTGAACCCCGCTGGCCAACATCGTGGCCAGCGTGCTGGTGAGTCTGGAAATGGACACCATCCGCGCGACGTCTCCGATCAAGGGGAGTCTCAGGATCATCCGGTCCGCCATCATGCGCCCAGCTCCGGTCCGAATGAACCGTCGTGCCATATAGAGGCCTCCGAGGAGAACCCCGACCAATACCATCCAGTAGTCGGCAAAGAACTGGCTGATGGACATCAAGGCGACCGTCGGCCACGGCAAGGCTTGTTTCTGTTGCGCGAACACCATCGTAATCTTGGGAACGACAAACGTAATGAGGAAAAAGAGGATCGCCGACCCGATCACGAGCATGATGAGCGGGTAGAGCATCGCATTGGTGACTTTGTTCCTCAGGGCCAGTTGTTTCTCCAAGAACTCTGTAAGCCGGAACAGAATCTGATCCAGCGCACCACTGGTCTCGCCGGCTCGTACCATGTGCACATAGATCGGAGAGAAATCCTTCCCGTATGTCTCCAAGACGGCACTCAATGCTTTCCCCCCCCGGACTTGCTCTCGGATATCGGCGAGGAGCGCCTTGATGGGTTTCTTCTCGGCTTGGTCCACTAAGACGCCGAGGGCTTCGACCAACGGAAGGCCGGCTACGAGCAGTGTCGCAAACTGCCTGGTCAGGAGGGCCAGGTCGGTGGAGGCGAGAGTGGCCGATCGGCCGATGGATCGCTCGGTGCGGCCGGGGGATTGTTCTTGCGAGTGGGGCGGGGCTTGGCCCTGCTCGACAACATCGGTCGGATAGACGCCCTCTTTCCTCAGTTTGAGGCGGGCGACCTTGGGGTTCTCCGCATCGATGATCCCGGTTGTGGTTCCGCCGTCGTTTCGGTAGCCCTGGTATTGATAGACCGGCATGATCAGCAGACTCCGGATGCATCAGGCTGGACCGACCGGTGCCCGACAGTCCATGATCGAACCGGCTCGAGGAGACGGTCAGTGCCTCGGTGCCACATTAGTCGACGTCGATTTCCTGTTGCGTGATCCGCATGACTTCTTCCAGCGTGGTCTGGCCTTGGAGGACGCGTTGGGCACCCTCCTGTTTCAACGTCACCATGCCGTTCGTGATCGCGGCGTGTTTGATGGCTGTCGAGTCGGCTTTGCTGCCGATGAGCCGCCGAATGTCGTCGTTGAGCACCATGAGCTCAAAAATTCCGATGCGCCCGCGATAGCCGGTTTGGGAACAGGCGGCACATCCGGCTCCTCGATAGAGGGTCACGGTGGACCCAGGCGCGACGTCCAAACGACTGAGTTCTTCATCGCTTGGCGCATAGGGACGCTTGCAGTCCGGACAAATTCTTCTCAGCAGGCGTTGGGCCAGGACCGCCACGACCGACGAGGCGACCAGAAACGGTTCGATCCCCATATCAATCAGACGGGTGGCGGCGCTCGCCGCATCGTTCGTATGCAGGGTGGAAAACACCAAGTGTCCGGTGAGGGAGGCATGAATGGCGATCTCCGCCGTTTCGCGGTCTCGAATCTCACCGATCATGATGACATCAGGGTCTTGCCGGAGAATCGAGCGCAGTCCGGCGGCAAACGACAAGTTGATCTTGGGGTTCACTTGCATTTGTCCGATGCCGAGCAGCTGGTACTCCACGGGATCTTCGACCGTGATGATATTCTTGTCCGGCGCATTGATGTGGCTCAAGGCGGCATACAGGGTTGTGGTTTTTCCGCTTCCCGTGGGGCCGGTCACGAGAATAATCCCGTGCGCCAATTGGATCAGTTGATGGATCACGGCCAGTCGCTCCTTAGAGAAGCCCATTTCCGAGAGGTTCAGCAGACGGTTTTCCTTCTCCAGTAATCGCAAGACGACCCGCTCGCCGTGCGAGGTGGGTAAGACCGAGACTCGAAGGTCGACATCTTTCCCGGAGGTTCGGATGGCGAACCGGCCGTCTTGGGGCAAGCGCTTCTCGGCAATGTTGAGGCCGGCCATGATCTTGAGGCGCGCGATAATGCTGGCTTGCAAATGTTTGGGTGGTGTAAGGACTGGATAGAGCACGCCGTCGATGCGATACCTCACCACCAACCCTCGCTCGAACGATTCGAAATGGATGTCGCTCGCTCGTTGTCGAACCGCTTGAAACAGCACCGAGTTGACTAATCGAATGATCGGCGCTTCGTCGGTGGCATCCAGCAAGTCTTGCGGTTCATCGAGTTCGTGTGCGAGTTGGTCGAGGCTCTGGTTGGCCGCGATGTCTTCCATCACTTGTTCCGCACCGGCCGGATTGGCAATTTCGTCGTAGGCTCGGTTCAAGCAGGCCAGTAGCGCGACACTGGTGGTCAAGATCGGTTTAATCGGTTTGCCCAACAGTAATCGAAGGTCGTCCAGCGCGACGGTTTCCAGAGGATCGGTGGATGCGGTCAGAATAGCCCCTTCTTCATATCGGAGCGGCAAGACTCGATAGCGTCGACAAAACGCGATGGGGATTTTCTTAATCAGCTCGTGATCCACATGGGTGGTGTCGAGCTGAGGCATCCAGGACATCTCAAATTGTTGGGCGAGCGCCTCGAGCACCTGCTCTTCCCTCAGGAGGCGCAGATGCAGCAGCACTTCTCCCAGCAGGCCACCTTTTTCGTGCTGGTAGGCTAAGGCCTCCTCAAGTTTTGAGTCCAAGAGATTGAACTTTTCCTCAAGAATACGTCCCAAGAGCGGGCGATGAACGCGAGGAATGGACTGATCGTTGTCGAGCTGTTCGGACAATTTACCCTGACCTCTTCTGCCTGGAGACCCGCGCCATTATTGGTTGTTTCTCCACTCTGCCACTATCTCGCTCGTAAAGATACTCTCCCTTCCAACGGCCTGGCAAGGACAGCTCGCCTTCCTTGCGTGCCATGAAGGCGTTGAAGAGTGCCAGTTGACAGGAATACGAAGGGGCAGCGTGCTGACTGTCGTGTCAGCGAAGCTCGTACGTAATCGTCGAGCGCTGATTGTTCCGGAGCATGTCGAGCTTGACGATCTGCTCATTCTTCAGTTGTTGCAATAAATTCAACATGGTACTGGGATCGCGAATATCGACTCCATTGACTCGCTGCAGGACATCTCCCGTCTGGACCCCAATTTTTTCATAGAAACTGGTCGGTGCAATATAGTCCAGGCGAAACCCGTTGACGCTTCCGTTTACCATATGTGGTGCGGCTCTGGCTTGAGATAAAAGTTTCGGCAGATCGCTCATGGCCTGCTCCACTTCACGGCGGTCGACGACTTTGCGGAGCGGAACGCCGGCGGTTGGTTGCTGAACGGCAGACGGCGGGGTACCAGTAGCACCGCCTGGTACCGGTGGGTGCTCCAACAGCGCCAGCTCTAATAATTCCTCTAGGTCGCCCTGGCGGACCAAGATTCCATTCCGCCGAATCTCACTCACTTCTCCAAGATCAAGGATTTGATCATGGACACGATACAGGGCCTGTTGTTTGGAGGCCATCTCCTCGACGATCGCAAAGACACCGCGCTGATCGCCAAACACGATACCGAGCAAGCGCATCCTGGCCGCTAAGCCGAGCGACGCTCGAACTGGGGTTCCGGAGGGTCCTCGACCGTTTGCATTCGTGACTCCACTCTGCGGCGCGGTGGGGAGGACGAACAGGCCGCTGGAGCGCACATCCTCCACTGCCTGGGTCGGTGAATAGGAGGCGAGTAACGACGAGCCAGTCGATTGTGTCTCACCGGATGCCACCGAATGTGTCGGAATCACATATAATGCATCGGCAACAAAGGCATTGATAGAGTGGGCGATTAGGAGACCACTTCCGACCAGACAGATGAAGAGCCCGATGCGACGCATATGTTGATGAGGGATTGGTGGCACGATATGTTCTCTGGTTCTACCTGCCTCATGGTACATGGCCCATATTGGTGGCCGCAAGAATCTTTTGGCAACTTCTTTTAGGTCATGAGTAGACAAAGGGACCGAAGCACGCAATAATCTCTTCCTTGCCTAATCATTCTGGTGCTCATCCGGAAATGCGTGGCAGACAGGGACGTGGGACAGGCTTCGATGACGCTTTGGGGAGATGGGTCGCCGAGCCGGGGGTTTTTATATGTCGAGGATGCGGCCGAGGGCGTTCTTTTAGCGGCTGAACAGTATGAGGGGAGTCTCCCTGTCAACTTGTGGACAGGGGAAGAAATCGCTATCCGTGATTTAGCGACCCTGATTGCTACCGAAGTTGGCTTTGCAGGACACATTCAATGGGATACCTCCAAGCCGAACGGACAGCCGTAGCGCTGTCTGGAGGTGAGTCGAGCCAAGCTAAGCAGCTTTTTTAATTTCAAGCTCAACACGGCTTGCGCGACGGGTTGAAAAAGACGGTCCAGTGGTTTCACGCCAATTGTAAGACGATACGGGAAGTGCAGTTCTGACAGGATGGTGAAAAAGTCTGCCAGCGGCGTTGCCTGTCTTGCCGAACCGGTCCGCGCAGGCAGGTCGTATCGCTCAGGGGCTCACTATACCGAAGCATACGTCTCAAAGTCTTTCAAGATAGATCGATTGGAATTATGCCCGAGTTGAGATGAGGTGAACAGTGAAGCGTATCGATATCATTGCCGGAGCCAGGCCCAACTTCATGAAGATCGCCCCGATCATCGATGCCCTGAAGGCAGCAGAGAAGCGCGGTGGCCCTCTACGGTACCGATTGATTCATACGGGCCAGCATTATGACCGTGCCATGTCAGGCAGCTTCTTTGAAGAACTTGGGATTCCTGATCCGGACATCAATCTCGAGGTGGGATCGGGTACTCAGGCTGAGCAAACTGCCGGGATTATGGTCGGGTACGAGAAGGTCCTCTTGAAGGAGAGGAGTGACCTCTGTCTGGTTGTCGGTGATGTGACATCCACGATGGCCTGTTCCATCGCGGCGCGAAAACTGGGTGTGCCGGTGGCTCATGTCGAAGGCGGGATTCGGTCTGGGGATTGGACGATGCCGGAGGAAATCAACCGGGTGGTAACTGACTCCATTACCAATTGGTTTTTTACAACGAGCGAAACAGCCAACGACCATTTGCGTCGTAGCGGTGTCACCGACGATCGAATCTTTTTTGTGGGCAACACCATGATCGACACGTTGCTCAAACAGTTGCCTCGATTGCGTCAGCCGGCCTGCTGGGAGTCACTCACATTACAACCCGGTCACTATATGGTCATCACACTCCATCGTCCGGCCAATGTGGATGGAGAACAACAATTGCTCCGACTGCTGCGAGCCATTGCCGATGGAACTAGCGGCCTGCCCGTTATCTTTCCGGTCCATCCCAGGACGGCTAAGAATCTGAGAGACACGGGGAATACGCTTCCGTCAATGCACTACGTCGATCCACTGGGCTATTTGGAATTCAACTATCTGGTGAAGCATGCCAAAGGTGTGATCACCGACTCGGGAGGTATTACCGAGGAAACGACGGTACTTGGTGTGCCCTGTCTCACCCTGCGTGACAACACTGAACGTCCTGAGACCATCACCATCGGCACCAACGAACTGATCGGGACTGATCCGAGCAAGCTTCCTCCAGCACTCGGGCGATTGATGGCAGGACAATGGAAGAAAGGGGCGATCCCACCGCTGTGGGATGGCAAAGCGGCGGAGCGGATTGTGGAGCAGTTGGAGAGACTGCTGCTCACAGGTTGTTGATACGGGACTGGCTCCGCAGTCTTCGGCGGTGCTTGTCCCAGTATCCTGATACTGATTCTGGAGGCATGGCATGAACACTGCGGCGAAGATCGTTGACCCTCGCGCCATGACCGTTGAAGTCACCGACGATGAGATCATTGCGCATTTGGTGGATGGACGGACAATCAGCGTACCGTTGGTCTGGTCATGGCGTTTATCGGAAGCAACTCAGGAGCAGCGACAACATTGGGAAATCCTTGGCGACGGTCAGGGGGTTCATTGGCCTGATATCGACGAAGATATCAGCGCTGAGGGCATGCTGCACGGAGCTCCGGCTCATCGTCCCAGAACATCCACAGGACACGCGGCCTAACCTGACTGAGCTCCTCACGCACAAACGCCGAGAAGGCTATCTGTAAGGAGGAGGCGGCAGAGAAACAATACTCCTGGGGAAGAAACGGCGATCCTTTGCCACAACACCGAACGCCCTGAGACCATCACCATCGGCACCAATGAACTGATCGGTGCTGACCCGAGCAAACTGCCTCCGGCCCTGGCCGGATTGATGGCTGGACAGTGGAAGAAAGGGGCGATCCCACCGCTGTGGGATGGCAAAGCGGCGGAGCGGATTGTGGAGCAGTTGGAGCGGATACTGGCGAGAACTGAGGTGGGGGTAAGCAGGAAGCGCGTGCTTCGGTCTTGCCTGATAGCGAGACTTCCCATAGAGTAGGAGCGGCCCGTGCGCCTGGTCTCGTCACACATGAGTAATACATGCAGCACAACACTGCCGCACAGCATCATCTGAATCGATGAACAGGGACTGAAACTCCGATGGCATGGAGGAAACCATGAAGGAATTGGATCGTATCACCATGGACCCAGCAGTCATGGGAGGGAAACCCTGTATCCGGGGTATGCGAGTGACCGTCGGGACTATCGTTGGCTTAATGGCGGCGGGGAAAGTGATTGAGGAGGTGTTGGCAGCCTATCCCTACATCGAACGGGAAGATATCTTGCAAGCCTTAACCTACGCAGCCTGGAGATCGGAAGAAAAGGATCTTCCCTTGGTCTCCTGATGAAATTCCTCATCGATATGAATCTCTCGCCTGACTTGTTAGACCCATTCGCCGCAGAAGGGTGGGACGCTATGCACTGGGCGACCGTCGGCGAGCCTTGTGCTACCGATGACGTTATTATGAAATGGGCCAGAGACAATGCCTATGTGATCGTGACGCACGATCTTGATTTCTCAGCATTGCTCGCGGCAACACGGGCAATCGGCCCAAGCGTCATCCAAGTGCGCACACAGAATGTTCTGCCCGACGCGCTTCGAATCGTGCTCATCAATGCAATCAAGCAATTCCGCCGGGAACTCGAAGAAGGGGCGCTGATTTCCATTGACCTCCAACGCGCCAGAGCACGCGTCTTACCATTCGAATAGTGGGGAAATCTAAGTGTTGCACAGGTCGTTCTTGAATAGGCTTCCTGCATCGTGCCTCACCTTGCGTGACAACACCGAGCGGCCTGAAACCATCACGATTGGCACCAATGAACTGATCGGGACTGATCCAAGCAAGCTTCCACCCGCGCTGGCGCGATTGATGTCCGGGCAGTGGAAGAAAGGGGCGATTCCTGCCAAATGGGATGGCAAGGCGGCGGAGCGGATTGTAGAGCAGTTGGAGAGACTGCTGCTCCCAGGCTGTTGACAGGGGACCGGCTCTGCCGTCTTCGGCGGTGCTGTCCCCGTCGTTGATTTGGAGGCGTGTCATGCGCATAGTGGCGAAGATCGCTGACCCCACGGCCATGCGCTGGAGGGTTGAGGCGAGCACCTGCACGCGAGGCTGGCGGGACGAGCGAGACCGGTGCAACAGGGCGTGCCGAGTTTTAAGTTGGGGAGATGTGAGCCGCGGGAGGTGGGAAGCTGGAAGAGAAATTGGGAGCATCCAGAGCAGTCGAGGTAAGATGATCGGCCGCGCTTGACGCATCCCTTCGAGTATGGGAATGTTGGATGACGGTATCGCAGGACAATCGAGCTTGTTACGTTGTCGTTAGATGTTCGCAGAACGGTCATGCCGACAATTCTCCAGATTCTCGGTTGGCGTTTGTTTTTCTACGCAAACGAAGGAAATGAGCCCCCGCACGTGCATGTGCGAAAAGCCGAGAAGGAATGCAAGTACTGGCTGGATCGCGAGGGCTATGACCTCGAGGAGGCATTTTCCTATCAAATGACGGCGCGAGACACACGTGAGGTAAGAAAGATTGTGTTTGAACATTTCGACTACATTCTCCAACAGTGGGATGAGTTTGAGCGGAGGAAGAAGAATGGGTAACTATCACAACGTGACAGAGATTGTCGTCGAAGAGGGTCGGTTGCGCCTTGAAGTGGACGGGGAAAGGCTTTCCTTTCGACTCGCGGAGTTGTCTGATCGGCTCGCCGCATCGACACCGGAACAGCAGCATGTATGCGAGGTGAGTCCATCGGGATACGGCATTCGTTGGCCGCTCATCGACGAGGATTTATCGATCGACGGATTGATGGGTATTCGGCACGAACCGAGTAAGAAAGCCTGCGCATAACGTGGTGCTCTATCTCACTCCTTTCCGCCTGCCACCGTGTCTGATGCCGACGTCGACCGGCTCAAATTGACACTCGCTTCGTGATCGGCAGAAATCTTCGACTATCCCGGTCTCTTTATTGTATGTGTCGCGCCGGACAACGCAGCACGGGAACTTCTCTTCCGACACCGCCGCTCATGATTGCTGAAGCTGAAGGAAGACGGTGGTCAATCAATTAAATGGCATGCACGATTCAAGATCCTATCTCTGACGGTCCTCGCGTGAGCCTTCTTTAACCAAAGGCACCAAACAGACCAAAGAAACCAGACAGACCAGAAAGACCAGACAGACCAACCTACCGGGTCTTGCGCGATTGATGGCCGGACAATGGAAGAAAGGCGCGATCCCATCGAAGTGGGATGGCAAAGCGGCGGAGCGGATTGTGGAGCAGTTGGAGCGAGTGTTGGCGTAGGTAAATAATGCTTGCTTCTACGCAGAGCTCTACCAATCGAGTTGTGCCTGATCTGAAAATCCGTCAATCAATCTGTGAAGTCAGTCCTGAATAGCTCCCGCGTTTATGTCTGCTCTAATTTGAATCTCTCTGTAGGGTCTTACCTTCGTTAGCCCGGAGCAACGGCTCCGATTCTTTTTCCAATCTGCGGGTTCGCTAAGGCATTTGGATGCCGTCTAGCTAGAGCAGGTCTTGCTGACGCAAAAACCGTTTTTATTTGTCAGATGTTCCTCCCGTCAATATCATCACGAAAGTCTTACTACTTATAGTTGGAGGAAATCAGCGTCTCCGGTGTCCCTGGTCTCACCCTGCATGACAACACCGAACGCCCGGAGACCATCACCATTGGAACCAACGAACTCATCGGTATCAATCCGAGCCAACTGTCTCCGGCGCTCGTCCGATTGATGGCAGAGAAATGGGAGAAAGGTGCGATCCCCTCGAAATAGGACAGTAAAGCGGCTGAGCGAATCGTAAAGGAACCAGAGCGAGTAGTGGCGGGGTTCCGAAGCTAAACCTTTCAGTCACACAATTACTTTGTACCGTAAGGCCTTCTGCGCATTGGGCTCACGACACATTTTCAACCTGTCCTAAGTTCATCCGCGACACGATACAACCGAGCTACCAGTCTCATGGAAAAGGCCAAAACACAGTACTTGCTTGGAATTATCCTATCCGGTGGAGGTAACTTACTAGGAATGGCAGCCTCCCTGATCACCATAATGGTTGCAGCTCGGCTTTTGTCGCAGGTGGAATTGGGAGCATTTTTCTTGGTCATGTTGGTGGCTCAGTTCACTGCATTGTTGGGCGATATAGGGCTCAAGAATACCGCAATAAAAGCTCTTTCAGCATTACCAGTAACCTCCATTGAGTTCATCCAAACATCGGGCTATATCCTGACAGTTACAATGGCGACATCTCTCATCGCATGCCTTGCGGTGAGCCTCATTATGCCCTTGTTGGCAGTACTATGGCCCTACCAGGAATTTCTAAGCCATACATCCTATATTGCACCCATCGCCCTCCTGACAACGGGGCTTCAATTGGTGATGTCCCTCTTGGTTAGCGCGAAGAAGTTCAAAAGGCTTTCCGTGTTAAGCGCGGGAACTGAGATTTTGCGAGCGCTCCTATCGACAGGGGGATTACTCGCAGGCCTGGGGATAAGCTCCCTCCTTTGGGGAATGATCGTTTCACGACTTATCGGCATTGGAGCAATATGGTTCTTGATGCCGTCACTTTTCTCCATAACGTTTCGGCATCCAGAAGGTGCTGCACTCTTAAAATGTGGAGGATGGCTATATGGCTGCTCCCTCATTTCGATAATCATGGTGCGAGCATCAGACGCAATACTCACAACTTATATGGGCACTGCCGCACTAGCAGTGTACTCAGCTGCCATGCAGGTCCCCAGCGTCTTACAGCGTGTCTTCGAGTCAATCCGACCCGCATTATTGGGTTACATATCAGCACAGCAGACAGCCTACGCAAATCCTCAGATCGCAGCTGTTCGTATCGTGACAGCTCTCCTAGCAGTGACGGCTACCTTTCTGATAGCGCTGTCGAGACCAATCATGACCTTACTGTATTCGGAGAAGTATGACGGTGGAGTCACTATCATGCAGGCCTTGAGCGTGTGGGCCGTATTCACGATCATCAACTACCTTTTCTCGATAATTCTGATTGGCAACGGACAATCAAGGAAGGCGTTTTTACTCACGCTACCTCAGCTGCTCATGATCATTATTTCCACAAGTTTGCTCGTGCCTCTATACGAAGGTTTTGGTGCGGGCATCGCATTAATCACAACCGCATTTCTAGGGAACATCATCGGTGCAAGGCTGGTTGCCGGAGATGATAAGGCTACATGCCATACGCTAACTATGGTGTTCCTTCGAGCTGCTGCTCCTCTGTTGGTGCTCCTTCTTGTTGTTTTATATACACAACCTACAGCTCTGATTTTAATTGGTCTTACGACCATTACGATAGTACTGCTGATCGCATTTAAGGTCGTTACTCAGAAAGATATCAACACACTCAGTACGGCAATTGTCGGGTTGGTAGGACGTGGCTCGGCACGCCTCCCTATCGTTTCACAGCTATAGATCATTTATACACGCATGAGAGTGCTCTTTCTTACATATCCCCGAATCGGCCTCAACAGGGGAGGGTTGCAGATTCAAATAGAAGAAACTGCACAGGGGTTGACTGACTTAGGCGTGGAAGTCATCCGCTACGATCCCTGGCAAAACCAGATTCCCAATGTGGACGTCTGCCATGTGTTCAGCATTGACGGGTCGATGGTGTATCACGCATCGAGGGCGGTGAGTTTGGGGGTGCCGGTAATTCTATCGCCGGTGCTCAATGCATTTGACAACCGCCCCATCGTCACAATGCTGAAACGGCGATTGTCAGCCTTACCTGGCTACTACTCTGATCTGCGACGAGCAGGAACGATGCTACATGCGGCCGCAACGGTCGTTGTCTTGAACCCCGATGAGCGGGAGATGGTGATCAAAGTGTTCAAGGTTGATTCTTCTAAATGCTGCGTAATACCCAACGGGATAAACATGGCTTTCAGTCAAGGGGACCCAACATTATTCGATCGCGCACACGGTATTAGCAACTTCGTTCTGAATGTGGCCTCGATCGAACCTCGAAAAAATCAGCTGACGCTCGTTCGGGCGCTGAAGAATCTGCCGTATCCATTGGTGCTCATCGGAAAGGCCACACCCGAGAACGACGCCTATCTGGCGCAATGCAAGACCGAAGCGGGAGCAAACGTGCGATTCCTCGGAGCACTCAACTATGAGGATCCGATGTTGGCCGCAGCCTATGCGGCAGCCAAGCTATTCGTCATGCCAAGTTTTTCCGAGGTTATGCCGCTCACCCTCTATGAAGCCGCTGTCGCCGGATGCCGCATTCTCACATCCGATCAAGTGCCGGTCTCCGCATCACTCGCGCCACTCATTAAGCAATGCCCACCGAACGATGTTGCAACCATGATGCGACTCATCGACGAGGAGATGCGAGCAGCGCAAACCGATTCAATCCGCCAAGTGGTGATGGCCATGCCAACCTGGAAGAGTATCTGTCAGCAGCTCTTAACCGTATATCAGGAAGCCACGGTACGTGGCAGCCATATGAAATCCATATCTGGCCAACAGTTATAACAGCATATTCCATATTGATGTTGATCATGGCGAGGGTGGATACCTGGTGAGAGCGGCGGAAGAAATTACGGCAATTGACAGCATTTCTAATGCTGGCCCGCAGTTGGTTGCAAAGCGTAATGGAACGACGGCCTGTGTTCTGGCCTTCTTGATCGGCGCCTTCATTCAACTGTCAATGCCATTGACGGATTTGTATCAAATCCCCAACGTTCGTGGCGTCTTCTTCGCTCTCATCTTTGCGACCTTCGCGTTTCGCTTTTTGAGTGGTGAGCCCATTAAAGCTGGATCATCCCTCATGGCGTCGTACTTAACGGTAAGCCTTTTCTGGGCAGTGGGGATCTCGTACTCGCGAGCGCCCTTGTACGGCATGAGTAAAACGATTCTTGTGGCGTCATACTTCTGGGTGCTGGGGATACTGATCTACAATCTGGTGGACGGCTTGTCTGCGGGAAAGGCCTTTCTCAACGGCTTGCTTCTAGGCGGAATACTCTTAGTCGGAATCGCCGCGTTTGAATTTGGCAATCCCATTCAGTTGGTTCGTGGGGCGAATCGGTTTTTCCGCCTTCGATTCGGAGAGGACGGAAATCCCATCATGCTTGCCCGGCATCTGGCCTTGGCCCTAACGGTTACGCTGACCTATGTCGCTGTGCGGCGCAAATGGATGGACCTGCTATGGAGTATCCCTTTAGGCCTGCTTACTTGTGCCTATCTTATCGCCACAGGCTCGAAAGGCCCTCTGCTGGCCTTACTGACCTCGCTTGTATGCGCCCCGATCTTCCTGGTCAGAGGCATAGTGGCACGGTTAAGCTTGGCCATTCTGATTCTCTCAATTTCCATCATGGGGGGGATCCTCCTACTCGAACTCCTCCCAAAAGATTTCATTCAGGAGCGTTTTATTGACAAGATCCAGAATCTCTCCCTCCGGCTTCCCGCATACCAAGCAGCCATCTATGCGATTCTGAATTCCGATGCGCTGGAGTTTGTGATCGGCCATGGAACCGGTGATTTCGGATACCTTGACCTTGGACGAGATGATCGCGCATACCCGCACAATATGCTGTTGGAAGTAGCGTATGAAAATGGTCTAGTCGGTATCGCGCTACTACTCGTGGCCTTAGCGCTCCCCTTGGTCGCGACCATGCGCGCTGCGCAGCAACGGATCGCGTTCAACCAGAGAGCCCTGCTGGCAGGACTGACGGCAAGTTACATCGCCGCCGTTATTAATGCACAGTTTAGTGGCGACCTGGGGGCAAATTTGCTGATTGGGATGTTTGGCGCAGCAACGGTGAGCATAGCTCGATTAGAACCGGAATCTGGCTCAGACGCATAGCCGAGATCTCTGATTGCACAGGGATCACAAATCTAGGAAGGGACATCTCCGTGATCGGAAACTCTGAGATGAAAAACAGGCCGAGTGCCGAACTTTTAGAGAAGATGATAATAGAGAAGATGATAAGCACTGACATACTATTTTTTGTGCCAGAGTGGCCGGTTCTGGATAGCCCAATCCTGCATGCGCAAGTCCTCTCGGTGGCATCGTTTCTCAATCAGCATGGTTTCGCGTGCAGATTCGCCGGGGCCGAAACATCGCCATCGCGCGCGCGGGAGGCTGTCGCGATGATCGAAAAAGACTATCGCATCCAGGCCCATGTGGTCCCAGTTCTTTCGCCTAACGCAGGCGCCGCATCGCTATGGTGGGCATGCCTGAAAGTATACCACCACTTACGCACTGACCTTTCTCAAACACCCATTACTCATGTTTACGCGCGCTCGTTTATCGGATCGATATGGGCACGACGGTTAGCGAGGAACCTCAACGCACTGTCGATTTTCGATGTCAGGGCGATAATCAGTCAGGAGCAACGCCTTGAACAGAGATCGTGCCTGAAATCTTGGGTCAGCTCCTATCTCGAGCTGCACGAGAGCCGCAGGGCGGATCGACTCTCCACGGTATCGGAGAATCTGCGCACGCTTCTCACTCGAGAAAGCGCCCGTAAGGATATTACAGTCATCCCATCGTGCTTTAACGAAGATAGCTTCTACTTTGATCCGGCCGCACGAAAAAACATTCGCATAGGGTTGGGACTCACCGACGATACCATTCTCCTGTGTTACTCCGGTGGAACGAGTACCTGGCAACGGATAGGTGATATTATCTCCCTCCTCAAGGAGGTGTGCGCATCCGATACTCGGTGCAAGGCGCTCTTTCTCACCACCAACCAGGACGAAGTGGCTCGTCGGCTTGTCCAGGCGCAGTTTCCGTCCGACCAGGCGTTTGTCCGGCGGTGCTCGCACAAAGAAGTTACACGGTACCTCTCCGCAGCCGACCTTGGACTGATTATGCGCCACGACATACCTGTCAATAATGTGGCCAGTCCGGTAAAAGTGGGGGAATATTTAGCCTGCGGGCTGCCAGTTATTCTCACCCGCGGCATTGGCGATTACAGTACCCTCCTGCCCGCTGAAGGCGTAGGACTGCTGCTGGATGAAACCGCTCATCTTGCAGGCCAAGTACTCCAGTTCATCTATCGACAGAATTTTTCGACTCTTAGAAGCACGGCGATTCGTTTCGCACAGAGCAGGCTCACGATGTCTGCCAATCTGGCTCAGTACCGTTCGCTCTATGCCCCAAGAGAGGGAGCCGGACGTCTGCCATGTTGAATCCCCTGTGGCTCCATCGCATAGCCCACGGCCTCCATAACAGCCATGTGCCAGTTGTCCCACAGATGATGGACTATCTGATCCGCCTTCTCTTTGCCTGCTGGTTGCCTCATACCGCAAGGATTGGCCGGCGTGCGGTCCTTGGATATGGCGGTCTTGGCGTTGTCATCCATGGAGAGGCCCAGATAGGCGATGATGTACACATTGATCAGTGTGTCACCATCGGCGGCAATGCGACCAAGCATGGTGTGCCGACGATCGGAAACGGTGTGTATATCGGAGCCGGCGCGAAAATTCTTGGTCCCGTAGTCATTGGAAGCAACGCTGTGATTGGGGCGAATGCTGTTGTGGTTACAGACATTCCCGCTCACTGTGTTGCAGCGGGGGTTCCTGCACGCGTGATCCGATCGGGTATTGAGCCAACGACATTCCTGTACCATCTATCACCGACGGGGAAGAACCTAAATTGAATGTTCTCCTGATCGGCGCACTACCACCACCGGTAGGTGGCACGACCGTCCTATTTAAACAGCTGGTCGACGACTTAAGGACAAGCGATGACATCTGCATTCGCGTCATTGACGTCTCGCGTCCAACTGTTGCAGGTCTTCATAACGCTCTCCATGCCCTCCGTTGTCTGGCGCTGTTGTGCTGGCATCTTCCATGGGCCTCAGTCCTGACTTTCCACACCTCTCTCAATGGGGCCATCACGTTTGGACCCTTGGTGCATATTGCTTCGCGCTTATTTCGATGCAAGTGGATCTTCAGAGGATTCGGCGGCGACATCGATACATGGCATCGCAATTCTGTTGGCTTGAGGAAGCGCTTGTTTGACCTAACGGTGTTGCGAGCCGATGTACTACTATTGGAACGCAAAGCCTCCGTTGAGTATTTTCAGACTCAATCTGCAACCTCCGTGCAGTGGTATCCCAATAGCCGGCGCTGCCACTTGGGTGCGACGTCTACGGCGGCTCACAGAAATACCGGACGGCGCTTTGTCTTTGTTGGGCATGTCAAGCCTGCCAAAGGGATCGGAGAAATCATCGCCGCGACGAGGATGCTGTCGGCAACAGGCCTCACCGTAGATGTATATGGGCCTTTGCAGGAGGGTGTTTCAGATGCATGGTTTGCTGAATCGCCAGTAAGGTATTGTGGCCTTCTCGTGAAGGAAGAGGCCATCAAGACTATGGCCAATTATGCTGCTCTAGTACTTCCGACGTACTGGGAAGGCGAAGGTCATCCGGGCGTCATACTCGAAGCCTATTGTGCTGGCATTCCCGTCATAGCCACTCGCTGGGGGGGCATTCCAGAAATCGTCGATTCGGAAAGCGGCATTCTCGTCGAGCCACATGATGTTACTGGACTAGCTGACGCGATGCGGAACTTGATTGAGTCCGATCAACTTCTTGCAAAGCTAAGCAGCGGTGCGCGATCCAAAGCGGCTGAATTCGATGCAGATCGATGGACCCAATATTTCGTGAACCTGTGCCATCAACTCGCGACGACCTAAAGGAGCGCCTGTGTGCGGAATCACTGGAACAGTCGGATATGACCCTGCTCTCTTGAACGGAATGTTGGATCGCTTGCAGCATCGCGGTCCGGACAACTCGGAGATAACCAGAATTCCCGGGACTCAGTGCACACTCGGGCATACCCGCTTGAGCATTATCGACTTGGACCCGCGCAGTCACCAGCCGTTTGTGTCGCCCTGCGGGCGATATGTCATGGTCTTCAATGGTGAAATTTACAACTTCACAGCACTGCGACAGTCGCTAGAACAAAGTGGCATCAATTTTCAGACGACGTCCGATACGGAAGTCTTGCTCCACTGGCTTATCGAACGAGGAATTTCAGGTCTCCCTGAGCTCGATGGCATGTATGCGTTCGGATTTGTCGACATCGCTGCCCGTACCATACTGCTCGCGCGCGACGCCATTGGGGAGAAGCCACTCTATTTTAGCGAGACCCTAGCCAGCGGTAGATCGCAATTTGCCTTTGCCTCTGAAATAAAAGCTCTCCGAGGGCTTCCGCACATCGACCGATCGCTCAACCGTACGGCGCTCCTCGACTTCATGCGCTTTCTGTACACCGCACCGCCGCATACCCTGTATCGAGGCATTCAGGAACTTGCACCAGGCCATTGGATGCAAGTCGACCTGGCCACCGGACGGGCGCAACCACCCCAGGCTTTCTATTCCCTTGAGGCTAGTCTTACCTACGATGAGACGGCGACTTCGCAGAGTGCTGCCGAGGATTTTCGCATACTGTTCGAGGAGAGCGTGGGCTTGCGACTGGTCAGCGATGCGGAGATTGGAATTTTTCTCAGTGCCGGCATTGATTCAAACGCTATCCTGGCCGCCGCCCAGAGTTCGAGCCGAGTGAAGGGCCTCCATACCTACACGCTGCAGTATACCTCTGGGCACGACGAGAGCGCGTTGGCTCGGGAAATCGCCACGGTCAACGGACTGCCCAACGAAACCATCCGGTTCGACAAGCTCGAATTCCATCCGGCGGTGAGTCGCATGGTCGATATCTTCGATCAGCCATTCGGCAATGCCACGGCGCTTGTTTCGGACCGCATCGCCCAACAGGCATCGCATACCTGTAAAGTCTGCCTGGTCGGAGATGGGGGAGACGAGCTGGCCATCGGGTATCCGCGCTATCGAGCCATCGATCACTTTCAGACATTGTCGGCCCTGCCGTGTTCACTGACACGCCTACTTCAGAACCTCGCTCATTGGATTCCAGAAAAAGGACGCTATGCAATTCCCATTCGGCGAGCCAAACAGTTTCTGCACACAGTCGGGCAGCCGCTCGCCGAGAGCTTTCTCGATTGGTCGACTTATCTCAATACGTCCACTCTCGCGTGGGCGACCGGCTCAAAGGACTGCCGCACTGAATTTTATACGGAACTAGTCGAGACGTTTCTGCGGCAGCAGCAGGATCCAATCCGCGCGGCCGCCATTGTCGATCTGAAATCCTTTGTCCCATATAACCTTCTGCAAAGTGCAGATCGAACTAGCATGGCGCACTCAATAGAGTTGCGAAGTCCGTTTCTCTCGCCGCGCTTGATTCGCGGGATTGCCGGGCTCCCATCGCGCGTCAAGATGAGCCATCAAACCAAGCCGCTCATTACCACTGCCTTTGCCGACCGGCTACCGGCGGCCATCCTGAATCAGCCCAAGCGGCCATTTAATCCTCCAATCGGGACCTTGCTGCGCGCAAACCTCGATGAGCTTAACCGCTATTTAACCGCGCCATCGGCCTGCATCGGAACCCTGCTCGACCCGGCTTTCGTGCGCCGCGAGATGGCTGATTTCACGGCACAACGGCGCGACAATTCCACCTTTTTGTGGGGTCTGGCTACGTTGGAGCACTGGCTTGAGCGGAGGGACTAATGCGCAAAATACTTGCCGTCATCGCTGTCAGTTATGCTGTCTGGCTGAGCTGCACTGGTCTTGCGGGAGCGGACACGCTCGCCGTAGAGATGTTCTCTCATTCCCCCAATTATGCACTCAGTACGGACTCCAACGACATTCGCCAATTGACGGACGGCATTCTCGCCCCCTTTCCCATCTGGACAAGCAAGCAAACCGTCGGCTGGGCGGCCTTTACACCAATCGCCATTCGACTGCGTATCGCCAAGCTTGGGACGAATCCTGGGATTCATGCCGGAACCATCCGCGTGCACTCTGCAAAAGGCTTGGGTGCCGGAGTGGATATCCCAAGGCACATCGATGTCTATACGCAAGGCCCCGGCGGCCACTTTCATCACGTCGGCTCCGTCACTCCGAGTTCGGAAGCGCTAACCGATAGGCAAGCGCATTGGCTCGCCATTCCGGTCAGTGCCGCGACGGATGTTCTTGTGGTCGTCCTGCATGCATCCGGCGACTACGTGTTTCTCGATGAACTGGAGTGGCGCCCAGCCGGGGCTGGGCAGATTCCAACGGCTACGTCGCTCCCTGATGCGAACACCATCCTTGCGGACAGTACGCGCCGAACCCGCGACGTGCTCACTCGAGCCGTCGAAGCAGAGATCGTACGTACCGCTATTCCCCTAGAAGCGAGAGCCATGCACGCCTGGATTGAGGATCCTTGGGGGGCCATCGATCCAAAACGCGCGCGCGGTCGGGTCGGTGCGGCGCTGCCAACCCTGCACATTCTGGGATATGTGGGCGAGCACGAGAGCCTCTGTCTGGGAGTGGTGGCGGGGAAGGACGCGAGCAGTTCAGGCTTGCGGACCACCGTGACTGGCATCCCGTCGGAAGCGATCCGTCTGTTTGAGGTTCGCCCCGTAATGGCGGCAAACGGACAGCGCGTGTACGACCCGCTTGTTCCGCTCGGTATCAACGCGCGTATCGCTTTGCGACCCGGCGAGCCCGGCTATCTCTGGTTGGATGTCAATTTAGCTGCACTTGGGCCAGGGATACACCACTGGACCCTTCACGTGGAGGGGGCTGGTCAAACAATCTCGATCGATGGCACAGCAACAGTCATGGGATATGATGGTGACAATCTTAAGCCGCTGAACGCGATCAATTGGGTTTACCTCTCAGATCTCCCGATTTTGCGCCAGCGAGATGCAGCGATTCGCGATCTTGCCGCCCATGGCATCAATACGTTTGTCGCGCATCCGAGCGATATTCCAGGGCTGACTCTCGATGGCCGATGGGATGCGGCGCAAGGAGCTCGGCTCGCTGACTCCATTGCCCTGGCCAAGCAGGGCGGCATGCTGCTGCTGTATCTCGGCTGGGGGGCAACCAAGAATCCGGTCGGGTATTCACTGGCTCATCAAGCCATCGATCCGGCTGCCAGGAATCGGCTGCTTGAATGGGTTGAGACTCTCGATGCGTATTTGACGACGCAGGGACTCTCCCGCGAGCAATGGGCTTTGTACCCGGTCGATGAGCCTAACTTGACCGGTCTGCGTTTACTACACGTTGTTGCTGACGCGGTCAAACGTCGGCACCCGACAATCCGAATCTATGCTAATCTCAGCCCGTTTGCCGATCCGGCGGTCCGCACGTCCGACCTCGAAGACCTACGCCCACTGATCGACTATTGGCAGCCGAGCCTGGCCGTGGTGCGTGGTCCATTAGGTTCGTGGTTTACCGCGCTCCAACGCGACTGGTGGCTGTACAGCAACCCAAAATCTCCCGCGAAACTCGCGTCGCCGCTGCATGATTTCCGCTTGCTTGCATGGTGGGCGTGGCATTACGGGGCGAAAGGCATTGGGTTTTGGTCTTACAGCGATACCAATGGAAGTTCGGCATGGGACGATCTCGATAGCCGCCGACCAGATTGGGCGGTGGTCTATGAATCGCCCGATGGGATTATAAGCAGCCGACGGTGGGAGGCCTTTCGCGAAGGACTGGAAGACTACGCCCTCCTGGTGACCCGGCGCACCGCTAGGGAACGCATTCAACACATCGGGAAATCGAATTTCGATCAGTGGGATACCGCCGATATTGAATCGGTTCGCCAGGCGCTTCTGCGCGATCCGTCACTCCCTCCATCTACACGTGCAGTGACACCATGAATGTCGCCTGCTTGCAGCGTTATGTCCATACGCTCCGCCATCTCCGTGCCAGCCAATGGTGGCATCAGCTCCTGCACCGTCTGCCGAAGCTGTCAACCGCGCCCCGCCCATTGCAACCAGGTTCACTCAGGCCGGGCGTGCAGCTCCTGCATCATATGGCCATGCACCCGCCGATCGATACGGACGCCGCATTCACCTTCCTGCATCGCAAAAAGGTCTTCGACCTAGGCCGAATTGAATGGGCGAATACCGACATGCCGAAGCTGTGGCGATACAACCTGCACTATTTTGATTATCTGCAAGACTCTCAGCGTTCCATCGAAAATAAGGCGTACTTGGTCTCTGATTGGATTGAGCACAATCCGCAAGGAACAGTGGATGCCTGGGAGCCCTATACAACCTCACTGAGGATCGTGAACTGGGTGAAATTCTTTCTGTCGCTGTCGTCAGATTCTCTTGAGCAAAAGTATTTAGAAGAAGGCAGTACAAAAGGAGAGCTTCCTGCAGGGCTCAAGCCCGAATGGCTCAAGAGTCTTTACTCGCAAGCGCTGTGGCTCGAACAAAACATCGAATATCACATTCTGGCTAATCACTATCTCAAGAATGGCGTGGCGCTGTTTTTTGCCGGGGCATATTTTCAAGGGGTATATGCCGACAGATGGATGAAGAAAGGGCTTACGATCCTGCGCCAGGAACTGGAAGAACAGTTTCTCACCGATGGAGGGCACTTCGAGCGAAGCCCTATGTACCATTCGATCTGCGTAACGGATTACCTCGACATACTGAATCTCGCTAAACACTCACAGGGAGTGCTTTCCCCAAACGATCAGGACACATTCGCGCAGAAGATGACAAGAAGCCTCGATTTTCTGAGCGACATCTGTTTACCCGATAATGAGATTCCCCTTTTCAACGATTCGGCTTTCGGCATCGCCCCGACTCCCTGGCAAATCTTCGAGTACGCAAAGAAAGTGGTCGCGTATGAGCCGCTCGAGAGACAATCTGGCATAACAATTCATAACCACGCGGCAAGCGGCTATTTTGTTTGCCGCAATGATGAGGATGCGATCATCATCGACTGCGGATCTATTGGCCCGGATTATCAACCGGGGCACGCGCACTGCGACACGCTCAGTTTTGAATTGGCTATCGACGGACGGCGAGTCATCGTCGACAGCGGCGTGCATGACTACGAGCCAAGTCAGGAACGGGCCTATGCCCGAAGTACGAGCGCTCATAATACCGCGATGGTCGATAGAGAAGAACAATCAGAAATGTGGGGGGTGTTTCGCGTAGCACGACGAGCCAAGCCGATCCAGGGTTATATCGATAAGACGGGGCACGAGTCTGTCCTGTTTGAAGGAGCTCATGACGGATATAGGCGATTGAGCGGAGAGCCTATCCATAGGAGGCGCATGTCCTATGATGGGCAAGGAAGTTGGATGATTCGGGATCTGTTGGAAGGAAGTGGGATACATCGGATGGAGAGCTTCGTCCATTTCCATCCTGATTGCTCACTCGTGCCGTCAGGTGAAGGTGTCTTCAGAATTGAACGAGACGGGGAGCCGATTGCGGTGATCGAAGCGTTGAATACCTGCCGGATGGAGATTCAGCAGGGCTGCTATTTTCCTGAGTTTGGTTTGAGTCAGAAGAACCCTGTGCTAGCCTTTTCTTGTCATGGAGAAGTTCCACTTCAGCTGAGTTATCGAATCCAGAAAACGAGAGAGCGACAAACCCAGGCGCCCAGGCATGCGAATCCTCTTTCTGTCACATTACTTCCCTCCCGAGGTGAACGCGCCGGCAACCAGAACCTATGAACACTGTCGGCAATGGGTTCGAGATGGGCACCAGGTAACGGTCGTTACGTGCGCACCTAATCATCCTCAAGGACGAGTCTACGAAGGTTACCGCAATCGGATCTATCAGCGGGAAACGAAAGATGGAATCAGTGTTGTCAGGATCTGGACATTCGTAACGGCTAATGAAGGCTTCCTCAAACGAACGTTGAACTACATCTCGTATTTGTGTTCCGCGGTCATGATCTCCATTACTCTGCCGAAGGCAGATGTCGTCCTTTCTACTTCCCCACAATTCTTCAATGGGCTTGCAGGTTATTTCGTCAGCAAACTGAGAAGAATATCTTGGGTATTAGAGATCCGTGATCTATGGCCTGAATCGATCGTTGCCGTGGGTGCGATTAAAAGCCCAACAATCATTACCCTGCTGGAATGGATCGAGCGGTTTGCCTATCGAAAAGCGGATCGGATCGTGCCGGTGACCGATTCGTTCAAAGCATACATGTTGAGCAGGGGCATAGATGCTGGAAAGATCAATGTCGTCAAGAATGGTGTCGATCTAGCCCAATACGCGCCGCGCGATGGTGCGAGTGCTCTTGCCGACGAACTTGGGGTCAAGGGAAAGTTCGTTGTTGCGTATTTCGGGACCCATGGCATGGCCCACCATCTGCAGACGATCCTTCATGCAGCTCACCGATTAAGGGACTCGAAAAACATCGTTTTCCTGATGGTGGGCGATGGGGCCGAGCGGCGCGCGCTTCTCCAGATGCGAGACGACATGGCGCTTACCAATGTGATGATGCTCGACCAGCAACCCAAAAGCCGCATGTGTGACTTTTGGGCATTATCCGACATCAGTCTCGTTCTTCTGAAAAAAACAGACCTGTTCAAGACAGTCATCCCCTCGAAGATCTTTGAAAGCTTGGCGATGACGAAGCCGATCATTCTTGGGGTGGAAGGGGAGAGCGCAGATCTTCTCCGAGCAGCCAAGGCGGGTATTTGTATTGAGCCAGAACAAGCTGATGAGCTCGCTACATGTGTTCTGGAGCTTTCCCAAAACCCTGAACAGTGTCAACAGCTGGGTAGGAATGGGCGCCGATATGTCATGGAACATTTCGATCGCATCGTGCTCGCTAGAAAACTCGCTTCTGTACTTGAGACGGTGGGCAGGGGCACAGCTCTTGAGGCTGAGGAAGTCTCTGTCTCTGTGAGATGACTTTGCCGAAGAAACTCCGACCTCCCCTATATTCTCTCATCTTCCGTTCGCACCTGCCCTAGAAGTCAGACCGCGGGCCTCGCCTAAAGGCTAGGTTGCAGATGAATGGTGAGGCCAGGTAGTCGGCGCTGGGGATGCTCGTAGTGATGGACGGTGCAGCGATATGAACGCGTCGAGTCTGGTAAGAGGAAAAAGTGTAGGTACTTTTTGTCAGCCTGCACATAGCCCATACATAATTGAACGCCGTTGTGGGGACATGCACACAGTTGCCAACACAGACCTCCATCGTGCTCTTTATTTTTCAGTGACATACATGGTGCATTTGATGGTCTGAGATTTGCTCACCAATCACCCCATTGCTACCAACTGATACGTGTTCCTTATGGTTCAACCTCTAGAAGGAGTGGTGATAGAGATGATGAAACAGTGGCTTAGGAGAGGATTCATGCTGCCGGCTGCCGCAGTGTGTGCCCTATTGATTCCCTGTGCGGCAGCTCAGGCAGCGTTTATTCAGTACTCCTTTACCGGAACTGTCGGGGGGGCGAGTGGAGCATTGAGGTCTGATATACCGGTGGGGTCCGCAATGTCAGGGACCTTTTCTTTTGATCCTACAACGTCGCCCACTGGCACCGGCCGGTATATGGGAGCGCTACAGGGTTTCTCGCTGAACGTTGGGGGCTACTCGGTCAGTTTCGATCCCTCCGGTGACGTGAACCTTATCCGACTTACCGATAACCCTTCCGGCGATCTATGGCGTCTTAGGACTTCCGTCATGGGGGATGGTATCGGGCAATACTCACCAACGGAATTCCGTCTGGATTTGGCGGATGAGGATGGCCTGGCGATCAATGGGACCTCTCTTCAGGATCCTCCAAGTCTCGGAAGTCTCACCTCGACTCACTGGCGACTTGTGTTTGAGGATGCAGATGGAAGAATGGTTAGGATTCAAGGAGTCTTGAATAGTTTGACGGCAGTGCCGTTGCCAGCCGCAGTGCTTCTGTTCGGTGCGGGCCTCATCTCGCTGGTTGGTCTGGGTGCGGGAGGGTTGAGAAATCTCCGCGGGGCCAAGGCGTAGTCAAGAATCTCGTTTCTGATAGCTGGGGCTTGATATCCCGAGCGGGGTATCAAGCCCGTTCTTTCTCCGAAATTGATCGACAGATCGCCGAGTACCATAAGATATTTACATAATTGAACATCATCGATGGAATGTGCACACCGTCGATTTAGAGAACCTGTCTCGCCATTCTTCGTTTTCAGTCACATAGAAGGTTCAACGAATGGTCTGGGATTTGCTCAGCAATCATCCCATTGCTACTAACTGATACGTGTTTCTTATGGTGCAGTCTCTAGAAGGAGTGGTGATATGCAGTTGATAAAGGAATGGTTTAAGAGAGGATTTATCCTGCCGGCAACAGCAGTGTGCGCCCTCTCGGTTCCGATCTCAACAGCGCAAGCGGCTTTCGTGAACTACTCGTTCATCGGCAGTATTGACAATGATCCTCAGGCGTTGTCCCCGATTTCCGGATCATTTCAATTCGACAATGCGACAGGTGGCAGCGGCGGCGTCTACAATGGAGCAGTAACGGGTTTCACTCTGAATCTTAGTGGGCTCTACACGTCATCCTTCAAGCTAGGTGCCAACGCCGTCACGATTTCGAAGAATATCACTCTTGGTGGCGGCAATGGTGATCGTTGGGAACTGTCGTCTGCCGCTACTGGTTCCAATCTGAATGGTTTCACGGCGTACGATTTTGATCTTCGTCTCGACCGTGTAGGAGGAGGATTGTTTGCAAATACGGACCTGCAGAACCCTCCAAGTTTGAACGGTTTGAATGGTGTGACCGGAAGATGGCGACTCTTTTTCGAGGATGCGAATGGTAATCCAGCCGTGTTTCTCGGATCAATTACTAGTCTGACTGCCGTGCCGTTGCCGGCGGCGGTGCTCCTGTTCGGAGCGGGCCTTATTTCGCTGGTTGGTCTGGGTGCGGGAGGGTTAAGAAATCTCCGCGGAGTCAGGGCGTAATCACGAACCTCGTTTTTGACACCTGGGGCTTGATACCCATCACGGGGTATCAAGCCCGTTCGTTCTTCAAAATCAATCGACAGATCGCCGGGTACCATAGATAATCAGGTTTCGCCTCACTCTTCTGGATCGGCGTAGCTCTTTTGACTCATTCCCTATCATCGTGTGAGTAGTGCTGTTGTATGGCTAGCAATCGCTCTCTTCTCCTCACTTCAGCCTTGGTCGTGGCGCTATTGGGCTATATGTATGCAGACAGTCTTGTCTTCTTGTTCAGCCGCTGGGTTGGCACCGAAGATTATAGCCACGGAATCTTTGTACCGTTCATCAGTGGGTATTTGATTTGGCAATCCCGGCGCTGTCTCAGCCAGGTTTCGGGGGAGAAGTCATGGGTGGGGCTTGCGGTCATTGCTCTGGGGCTCATGCTCTATGTGGTGGGGGAATTCTCCACGCTGTTTATTGTTCTCCATTTCTCTTTGTGGATGGTGATCGTCGGATTGGCCATCGCACTGCTCGGGATTCGCGGGGCGAAAGCCATCGCGTTTCCTCTCGGCTATCTCCTGACCGCAATCCCTCTTCCGACGTTTATCATTGCGAGTCTGTCGAGCCAACTTCAACTGTGGTCCTCATCGCTCGGAGTCGGATGCCTGCAGCTTGTCGGTGTGATGGCCTTTCGCGAAGGCAATGTCATCGATCTGGGGACGGTGCAGCTTCAAGTGGTAGAAGCGTGTAGTGGGATTCGATACCTGCTTCCCCTCGCTTCTCTCGCGCTGCTCTGCGCGTACCTGTTCAAAGACAGGATGTGGAAACGAGTGGTGCTCGTGCTTTCCTCGATTCCAATCTCGATCATGCTGAATGGTTTTCGCATCGGCATGATCGGAGTGCTCGTCGAGCTCTATGGGAAAGGTGCGGCAGACGGCTTTTATCATCTCTTCGAAGGGTGGGTCATTTTCATGGTGAGTTTCTGGTTGTTGATTGCAGAGATGGCGCTCCTAGCACGAATAGGGGAGGTGAAGTCGCAAGGGGCTGTCTTTGACCGATTGACCTGGAGAGATCAATCAGAAGCGAGCGCCCATCAGGCCGCGTGCATGGGGCCAGGCCGAATCCAATCGTCTCCACGCCACGCCTATTTGTGTAGCGCAGCCCTGCTTGCCCCATTTACGTTGTTCTCGACCGTGGTTGCGGATCGTCAAGAAAGTTCTCCTCCCCGCACGGCGTTCGTTGATTTTCCGATGCAGATCAACGGCTGGCAAGGATCGCCCTTTCCTCTTGAACCACAATACATCGACGCACTTCGGTTCGATGATTATGTCCTGGCGGACTATCGATCGGGTAATAAGCAGCCGGTGAATTTCTATGCTGCCTACTACCGATCACAACGGAAGGGGCAATCGGCGCATTCGCCTCAAAGTTGTCTGCCGGGTGGAGGATGGGAAATCGCTTCCCTGACGCAACGGGATCTGCCGATGTCGCAGGGAATGATGCAGCCGCTCAACGTCAATCGGGCGGTTATTCAGAAGGGGGATCAGAAGCAAATCGTCTTGTACTGGTTCAAGCAACGCGAGCGACATATCACAAATGAATACCTGGTCAAGGTCTACTTACTGTGGGATGCCTTTTCTCGGCAACGGACTGACGGGGCTCTTGTGAGATTGGCCTCGTTGGTTGGTCCAGGGGAATCTGAGTCCACAGTTGACCAACGGCTTCAGGAGTTCGCGGTTGTAGCCGGGCGGGAATTGACTAGGTTCGTACCAGACTGAACCGCCGTGATTGAGGCCTTGAGAGTGTATCTATGGTGAGTGAGCTGTTCTTTAGTTCCATGACCGCCTTGCTTGTGTGCATGGCGCTGATCCCACTCTTGCGGCTCATAGCAGAGCGGTTGAAGATTATGGATCAGCCTGGGGGGCGGAAAGTTCACGAACATCCGGTTCCACGGATCGGCGGGATTGCTTTTGCCGTTGGTGCCTGCGCGTCGATTGCCTGGTGGGGCGAGAAAGATGCCGTCACCCTGTCGGTTCTGCTGGGCTGTGTAATCATCGTGGCGTTCGGGGTTTGGGACGACCGCGTCGATCTTAGCTATCGAAGCAAACTCGTTGGCCAGCTGTTCGCCGCCCTTGCCGTTGTGTTAGGCGGGGATATTTGGTTTACCACTCTTCCGTTTCTCCCTGATGTGGAGGTGCCGGCATGGGTGGGGATGTGTGTCACCGTTCTGTTTCTTATTGGTGTCTCCAACGCTGTCAATCTGACGGACGGGTTGGATGGGTTAGCTGGTGGGCTGTCGTTCCTGACTCTATCTGGGATTGCCTATTTAGCCTATCTTTCCAATGATTCGACTGTCTTGTTCTTGACGGTCCCATTTCTTGGCGGGCTTTTGGGATTCCTACGCTACAACACCTATCCGGCTCGCATTTTCATGGGAGATGGCGGCAGCCAATTGTTGGGCTTCATCATGGGCGTGCTGGCTGTTCTGTTGACGGATTCGTCACATGGTCCGTTCACTCCCAGCCTCGCATTCTTTCTGTTGGGGTTGCCATTTCTGGACACGCTCGGCGTGACGGGACAGCGGTTGGCAGAAGGCCGTCCTCCATTCGTCGGCGACCGGGCGCACATTCACCATAAACTGCTTCGCTTTGGATTCACGCACTATGAGGCCGTGACCCTCATCTATGTGATTCAGGCAAGCATGTTGAGCTTGGCCTATGTCCTACGATGGCAGTCTGAGCTGGTTATCCTAGTACTCTATCTCACGATTGCGGGATCGGTCTTGATGTTGTTTATCGCAGCAGGGCGAGGACTGCTACCCAGTCTCACGGCACAAAGTGGTCATTTCCTCTCGAATGTGGTTGTGCGGCGAGTGATGAGTGGTCCATGGCTGACGAATCTGCCCATGCAATTTCTGGCCGTGATGGTGCCAGGTTTCCTCATTGTGCTGGTATTTGTCCCATCGAATGTGCCGGCCGATGTTGGGTACCTCTCGATCATCATTTTTGGGATTGTGTTACTCGGCCTCTCGCTCTCTCTTCGGATTGCGCCGTACTTTGTTCGTGGTGGGCTCTATGTTGGGACGACTTTCCTCCTCTATGTCTGTGAAGCGTCACGATATCAATCCATGTCCGCTGTTGCGATGCTCCACAATGCATTCTTTGTCGTGGTTGCCGTGATGGTCATCTTGAGTCTCCGGTTCAATGAGGAGAATCGCTTTCAAACCACACCGCTCGATTATCTGATGGTGTTCTTGGCGGTGACTTTCCCGCTGCTTCCCGAAGTGAGCTCCGATATTGCGCATCTGGGTATCTTCGCCGCCAAGCTAATGGTGCTCTTCTTTTCTTTTGAGTTGCTGTTCCATGCTTTTGCCAACCGTGTCCGACAGCTTGGTCTTGTATCGCTCTGGATTCTGTTCGGGCTCGGAATTCGGATTTTGTTGTAGCAAGACGAGTTACGTAATAACCTAGGCTTATGCGTGTACCATTTTTGTATAGCAGTAGTCGGGAGATGTTTGGCATGCGCGTGATGAGCGGAATCATTCTTCTGGCCGCCGTCACACTGACAGCGTGCGGTGGTCCTGAGGAAAGAAAAGCGAAGTACCTTGCCAAGGCGAATGAGTACATAGACGCAGCCAACTATCCCAAGGCCCGGGTCGCCCTGAGAAACGTGCTAAAGATCGATCCCAAAGACGCGGAGGCCTACTATCTCTTTGCTCAAGTCGAAGAAAAAGAGAAAAACTGGCGCAATGCTGTTCAGCTGTATCAGGAGGCTGTGCGCCTGGTCCCCGATCATGCGGCCGCCCTCATTACTCTGGCGAAGTACTATCTTGAAGCAAGACTGACGGAGCAGGTGGTTCAAGCAGCGGACACGGTGCTCAAAAAAGATCCCCGCAATCCGCAGGCCAGTGCGCTGAAAATTGCGGCTCAGGCCGTAACGGAAGCAGCCATTCCTTCGGTCATTCCCAACGCGGAGGCACTGGCGAAGGAGTTTCCAACAGACCCAGATGTTGCCATCCTACTCGCGACATTGTACGGCCAACAACGGCGCTATAGGGAAGCGGAGACGACGTTGAGGCGTGCCCTTGACTCCCATCCGAGGGACCTAGATCTTTTGAATAATTTGAGCAGGATCTTGACGCAAGCCAACAATATGGCCGGTGCCGAGGCTGTTATGCGGTTGATGGTCGCGGCTGAACCGACATCCATTGATCATCGAGTAAGACTTGCCCGCTTCTATGTCGGACAGGGGGCGCAGAATAAAGCGGAAGCTGTGTTGCGAGAGGCAATCGCACTGGATCCAAACAGCGAACAGCGGAGGATCATGCTCGCGGAGTTGTTTGTGAACACAAAGGATGTGGCCGCTGCCGAACAGGTGCTTCTTGATGCGGCGGAGCAAATCCCGCATTCAACCCACATCCAATTCGGGCTCAGTGCGCTCTACAGAAAGGGCGGACAGGACCTCAAGGCTCGTCAGCGCTACGCACTATTGGTCAAGGAGTACACAGACAAACCTGTCGGCCTGGAAGCCAAGATCAAACTGGCAGAGATGGATTTTGTGGAAGGGAAGCAGGTTGACGCGGAACGTCAGGTGCAGGAGGTGTTGAAGTCCAACCCTCGCTCATCGGATGGACTGATTCTTACAGGACGTATGGCATTGACCAGACGAAACGGAAAAGAAGCGGTGCAGGCGTTTCGCACCGTTCTGCACGATCAGCCAGAGTTGGCCACGATTCACTATCTCCTTGGCCGGGCCTATCAGTTGACCGGAGACACGAATCTTGCGAAAGACAGTTTTGAGCGGGCTGTAACGCTGTATCCAGACCAGATGGATGCGAAACGGTCTCTAGCCGTTCTTGAGAGCAAGAGCGGTCGTTATCAGCAGGCTCGCGCTCGGCTCGATGACTTGCTGAAACAGCGTCCCGATGATGTGATTGCTCTCGACATGCTGATGACGCTGGACCTGGTCACGAAGAATTGGCAGGATGCCGAACAGACATTGGCGCGGCTTCGCCAGATATCCACCGGCAATAATCCTTTGGCCTTGTTAGCCGAAGGGCGGTTTCATGAGGCTCAGCGTCGTCTGAGCGAGGCGAGGCGAGCCTATGAGCGCGCAACGGCACTGGCTCCGAACGAACCAGAGCCACTGTTGTCTCTCGTGAAGGTAGAGGTAGCGTTAGGACAAGCATCGCAGTCCAGAACCCGTCTGGAAGCTCTTCTTGCTTCCCGCAAGGACCATTCGTTTGCGCATGGATTACTGGGAGAGGTCTTGGTCCTCACGCGAGAGTATGAAGGGGCAGTATTCCACTATCGGGAGGCCGTACGAGTAAATCCAAAGTGGATGACGCCCTGGCTCAACTGGGCCATGTTGTCGCTGTCCCAGAGGAAACCGGATATAGCCATACAGGTTCTAGGAGAAGGGCTCAAGGCCAACCCTGAGAGCGAGGAGTTGCACATGCTGTTGGCCTCTGCGCGCTCCGAGCAAGGACAGATCGATCTTGCTATAGCTGCATATGAGACGACCTTGCGGCTGAATTCTCGAAACCTGCTGGCGGCGAATAACCTGGCAGTTCTACTTGTGGACCACAAGCGTGATCCATCGAGTTTGCAAAGGGCCTTTTCGCTCAGTCGAGATTTTGAAAAAGAGGCGCCGCATCCTCTCTTTATCGATACGCTCGGCTGGGTGCGATTTAAGATGGGGCAACAGGAAGAGGCAATTCGGTTGATGAAAGATGCCGTCGCCAAATCTCCGGACATGTCTGTCCTGAATTATCATCTTGGGATGGCATTGTTTCAGTCTGGTCAACGTGTCGAGGCCCGTACTTATTTGTCAAAGGCGCTCAAGAGTTCCGATTCATTCGAAGGGCGGCAAGACGCAGAGCAGGTGCTCGCCCAACTAAGGGGGTAAGGATAATTTATGTTTCGTTCAGTGCGAGTATTGTTGATTAGGGGGGTGATGGCTGCTGCCGTTGCGATGATGGCGATGCCTGTGCATGCAGATGATGCCATACCGCCTGCGTTGGTGTTGCAACTGGATCCAGGATACCGGCTTGGCGCAGAGGATGTTTTGCTGGTATCGGTCTGGAAGGATGAACAGTTGACGCGAGAGGTGGTGGTTCGTCCAGACGGCATGTTTTCGTTTCCCCTCGTCGGCGATATACAGGCGGAAGAGCGAACGGTCGAGGACATTCGCGGCGATCTCGTGAAACGGCTGATCAAGTATATTCCGAATCCCAATGTGTCCATTGCGGTCACGAAAGTGATCAGTTACAAGGTCTACGTCGTCGGACGAGTGAATAAGCCGGGTGAGTATGTGGTCGGCCATTACACCGATGTGCTGCAGGCGCTCAGCCTGGCTGGCGGACTCACTCCGTTTGCTGCAGAAAACGAGATCAAGGTCATGCGTCGAGTGAGAGGGGAACAATACGCCATTCCCTTTCGCTATGGAGATGTGCGGAAAGGCAGAGATCTGGAGCAGAACATCATTCTCCATCGTGGTGACGTGGTCATGGTGCCTTGAGCAACGTCACGTCTATGCGACCGAGTTGCAAGGGAAGAGGTCATGGGTGGAGTCGAAGCGACATTGTTTATTGTGTTTTCGTGGCGGTGATCATGACGGGCAATATGGCGCCGAGAAGCGAGGCTGCTGAATGGTCACTCGCACCTTCTATCGGTGCCAAAGGGGTCTATAACAGCAACTTGCTCTTGACCCCTCTACCTCATGACAAGACCTACGGCTATTGGGTGACTCCAGCAGCAGAGTTTTCCGGCAAGACCGAACGCCTTGATGTCAGTAGCCGGATTGCCGCGGATGTCGTTGGATATTTCGGTGGGGAGGACCGGCAGTTCACAAATGTCTTCGCCCCGTTGTCCGTACGGTACAAGACCGAGAATGATCTTATTGGTTTCACAGGCGGCTTTACCCGTGACAATACGTTGCTGAGCGAATTGCAAGAGACGGGGGTCGTTCTACAGTTCGCTCAGCGCAATCAGTGGACATTGAACCCAACCTGGACAAGAAAGTTGAGCGAAAAACTGTCATTTCAATCGAATGCACAGTTTTCCGATACCACGTATGAGACTGCCAGGTTGGTTGACAATCGATTGGTGGGTGGGTCCGGAGGATTGCTGTATCAGCTGAGCGAGCGGGATCAAATCCAATTATCAGGGTCGTATACTCACTTTCGCACGACCGGGTCACCGTTTGGGTTTCAAGCTAATTATCCTGGAATCAACATGAGCCTGACGCATGCCTTCTCTGAATCGCTGACAGGGACGATCAACGGTGGTCCGAGATTCTTGTCTTCAACCTCGCAGGCTCCGCTTGGTGCCATTACGGCTTACGATACAGTGTGGTTGGCAGGAGCGAACATGACAAAGAATTGGGAGAAGGCCACAGTGCGCGTGACTTTTGCTCGAGATCTGGCCCCCAGTGGATTCGGATTATTGATTCAGACCAATCGGGGAGAGATCGCTGGTTCCTATGAGTTTTCAGAAATCTTGACAGGTTCCCTGAATCTGGCTGGAATTCTCACGTCCGGAAAGAGCAGCGCGACTATCGGCGGAGTCTTTCCGGATAGCAGCTATGTCAGCCTGACGCCGAAGCTCTCCTGGAAGGTACTGGAATGGTGGCAGGCGGAGGTGTCGTATATGTACCGATGGCGCGATGTTGACACTGCCGCAGATTCAGCCGAGTCCCATGCGACGACGTTCATGGTGACCTACTATCCACCCAAACTTTCATTTTCTCACTAAGGCTATGACACAGAAGCTACAGGCATCCGAACCGACCATGAGCATGAAGGACTATTTCGCAGCCTTTCATCGCCGCCGGAAACTGATCCTTCTCACTGGTATGGGGATCTTGACCCTGTCCTTGACGCTCGCATTTCTGTGGCCGCCGACCTATAAGTCGACGGCCACCATCTTAATTGAGGAGCAGGAGATTCCTTCCGATCTCGTCCGTTCGACCATCACCAGTTATGCCGATCAACGGATTGAGACGATCAAGCAACAGGTGATGAGCCGCACGACCCTCTGGAAAGTGGTCGAACAATTCAATCTTTACCAAGATTTGCGGAAGAACAGTCCGGCCGAAGAAATCGTCAAACGCTTCATCAAGGACATCGAGGTGGAAGTGATCAGTGCCGACGTCGTGGATAAGCGCACGCAGCATGCGACCAAGGCGACCATTGCTTTTATGGTAGCATATCAAAATCAATCCCCGGAGTTGGCGCAGAAGGTAGCGAATGAGCTGACCAGCTTATTTTTGGGGGAAAACTTGAAGAGTCGCGAGCGGCAAGCACAGGAGGCGACGTCATTTCTTCAGCAGGAAGCGGACAATCTCGCCCGGCATATCGGTGAGATCGATGAGAAAGTTGCGTCGTTTAAACATCGAGTAGGCGGAGCGCTTCCTGAGCTCATGCCGCTCAATCAGCAGATGATGAATCAAGCTGAGCGCGAGTTGATGGATATCGATCAACAGATCCGAGGCCATGAAGAGCGCAAAAGCTATCTCGAAGGAGAATTGGCGACGATCAAGCCGAACACGCCGATTCTATCAGTCACGGGGGAACGCATTTTGGACTCCTCCGAGCGCGTACGGGCGCTTCGAGCTGAATTTGCAGGGGCAGCTGCCAATCTGTCACCGGACCATCCGGATATCATGAAGATGAAACAAGAGATTGATGCCTTGGAGAAAGAGAGCGGGCAGGGCCCTGATGCGGAGGAACTCTCCAAGCGCCTGCTCGACGCCCGTACCACTCTTGCGGCTGACATGGAACGGCTGGGGAGCGAGCATCCTGATATTCTTCAAGCACGGAGGAAAATTGCCGCACTCGAACAGGAAGCGGGTCGGCTGGGAACCATGTCGTTTGCGCAGAGGACTCAGAGACCTGAAAATCCCGCCTATATCAATCTTCAAGCTCAGCTGAATTCCGCAACCTCTTCGTTGGAAGCCCTTCGCAAGACTCGTGTGGATGTGAAGCGCCGACTTCAGGAGTATGCGACGCGTCTGGAACGGGCTCCGGAGATTGAACCGGAGTACTTGGTGCTGACGCGGGATCGCGATACATCTGGGCAAAAGTATCAGGAAATCCGCTCGCGATTATTGGAAGCGAAGGTGTCGGAAGGTTTGGAGGTTCAGCGAAAAGGCGAACGCTTTTCACTGATCGACCCGCCCAGTCTTCCGGAAAAACCGTATAAGCCGAATCGCATGGCCATCGTTCTCCTTGGTTGCATTCTTGCCGTAGGCACCGGAGTCGGCTTAGGGGCGGCGGCCGAGTCACTTGACCATTCGATCAGGACACCAGATCAGCTCGTCGCCTTGACGCAGCAGTTCCCCTTGGCCGTGATTCCGTTCATGCCGAACGAGGATGATGTCTCGCATGCAAGACTGCGACGGTGGGTCGTTCAGACGGCAGGGCTAGGTGCCGTTGCGACAGGCCTTGTCGTGTTACATGTGTTTATCATGCCGTTGGATGTTCTGTGGTTTACCGCTCTGCGGCGGTTTGGGGTGGAATAAGGTAATAGATTAATATGAATCGAATTCGGACCGCGCTTGAACTGTACAAGGATTTGCGAGGCTCTTCTTCCCATGAGGAGAGCCCGAAGAAGACCGCTCACTCGGTGCCGCCGCCGATCACCTATACCAAAACCAGATCGCTGAGTATTCCGCACGCAGTGCTGCATAGGCATCGAGTCATGGCCGCGCACAACAACGGACCGTTTGTCGATGCGTACAAAATTCTTCGAACACAGGTCACGCAGCGATTGCGAGAGAATGGATGGAATGTGGTGGGGGTGACGAGTCCTGGGTACGGCGAGGGTAAGACACTGACGGCCGTCAATTTGGCCGTGAGTCTTGCCATGGAAACAACCCAGACGGTCCTTCTCGTCGATTCTGATTTGCAGGACCCCACGGTGCATCAGGTATTCGGCTTGACCGACTGTCTTGGTCTTGCGGATTATTTGTTGGACGATCAGCCGGTCGAGGATCTACTGCTTCATCCAGGAATAGGGCGATTCGTCCTGTTGCCAGGGGGGCGGGCGATCTCCAGCTCCACCGAAATTTTGACTTCGCCGAAAATGGTGGCGCTCGTTGAGGAGTTGAAGCATCGGTATCCCTCCCGAGTCGTCATCTTCGACCTCCCTCCGTTGCTCCATACGGCGGATGTCTTGGCCTTTTCTCCCTACACGGATGCGCTGCTGATGGTGGTGGAGGAGGGGAAGACGACGGGCGAAGAACTGCAGCGGGCCCTGGCGTTGGTTAAGAATTCACGTCCTGTTCTGGGAACGGTGTTAAACAAGGCAGGGCGATCGTCTCTGACTCTTGCGCAGATGAAGACCATGGTGGCCACGTAGCCCGTGAGGTCGGCCATCGAACGGCGCACCTATGTATGAAGCATTCTATCGATTCAAGGCTAAGCCGTTCGCGCTCTTGCCGGACAGCAGTTTCCTGTACCACGGCTCGGAGCACCAGACCGCCTATAGCCTGTTGGAATATGGGATTCTGAGTCAGGCACCGTTTATGGTGCTGACTGGCGATCCCGGCATGGGGAAGACATCTCTTCTTCAGAAGCTCATCGCTGAGCATGGCAGCAAACATAAAATTGGGCTGGTCACTAACGCTCGTTATGATATTGAGCAGCTCTTGCCATGGATTCTGTTGTCTCTTGGGTTAAGTACGAAGCGGCTTGATCCGATCGAAGCCTACCATCTCTTTTCAGAGTTTCTGTCTCAAGAAGCGAAGCGCTCGCGACGGGTGATTCTCATCGTTGATGAAGCGCAAAGTCTGGGTGCTGAGTTGCTCGAAGAGTTGCGGCTGTTGTCCAACATGAACGATGGCAAGACCTTGAAGCTGCAGATCATCCTCTCAGGCCAACCCGATCTCCAAACACTGCTTCGGCGTATCGACATGACGCAATTCGCGCAGCGGATCGTCGTCGACTATCATCTGAAACCGCTCTCGGAAAGTGATACCGCCCATTGTATTCGCCATCGATTACGAGTTGCCGGTGGATTGCCGTCTCTCTTTACGAACAAAGCCTGTGCGTTGGTGCATCGATTGAGTCGAGGGAATCCGAGACTGATCAATCAAGTCTCCGATATCGCCTTGACCTACGGGTACGCCGAACAAGTGAGAATCATTACCTCCAAGTTGGTGGCCCAAGCTGCCCTTGATCGAAGCAAAGGCGGAATCCTTCCCCTGGCCGAGCAAGAGGAGTTGGTGGGACTCGCGGCGGATCCTGACGATCCCGCGGAACTGGATGATCCTATTCCAAGCCCAGGGCTGAATACGGTGGCTGTTGAATCGGCCGAGGCCCAGTCGATGAGCCCTCCAGAGGATGACTATGCGCGAGCGATGGATCTTAAAGAACTAGGGCGATTGGAAGACGCGGTCGAGTTGTTTCATTCGGCAGCCAGGGACAAATCCATGTGGTTCAAGGCCTATGCACAAGTCGGATTGTGTTACGTCAAGATGAAAGAACACCATGCGGCGATACAGGCATTCCGCACGGCTCTGGACGATCCCACAGCCTTGCAACAGGATATGCTTGACGTGCTTTATGTCTTGGGACGCAGTCTCGAGTCCATCGGAAAGGCCGACCAAGCGGTCGAGGTGTACCATCGAATCAATCAGGTGGCCCCAACGTATCGAGATGTCACGAGCCGGTTGCGAGAATTGCAGTTGCCCCGGAAACAGTCAAATCCGAAATTGAAGTTTGCCGCGAAACAGCACTCGTGGGTCACCGGTCTGGCAGATGCTGTCCAACGCTTGTTTGTCGGCAGCAGGAAGTAGACGTCCATTTCTTTCCTCTACACGATACGATTTCTGCCTTGATTGATGGGTGCCGTTGGGAGTTGGGAAGAGTAATGAGAGAGTCATGTCAGATTCGATCAAGGACACATCCGACCCTGAAGTGAGCCCGGCGGAGCGCTATGAGCGGGGAGTCGCGCTCAAAAAGGCTGGGCTGCATAAGGCCGCCATCGATCAGTTTGAGATGGCTGCCGTCGATACGTCATTGGCCGTGAAAGCTAATGCGCAGATTGGACTTTGTTATAAATTATCAGGCTGCTATGAGGAGGCCATCCCGGCGTTTCAGAAGGCGCTCAAATCCACACCGGCCTCATCAAAGGAGACCGTTCAGATACTCTATGTCCTCGGTCGAACCCTGGAATCGTTGGGCCGGATCGCAGAAACACTCGAAGCCTATCGCTGGATCAGGCGGGAAGATCCAGCCTATCGGGATGTGGCTGAACGTATCGAGCAACTCAGCTCTCGCCGTCCGACAGTGGCCACAAAAAAGAACTAGTATGAGACAGCAGCTACGTGGACAATGAGGGGACTCGCAATTCGTATCCGAACCCTTGCCGTCGCAGGCAGATGAGTTCTCGTCGACTGAGTTCATCCACGAGCGAGAACACCTGATTCCAGGTGAACTCTGGAAGATATGATATGAGTTCTTCAAGTTGGATTTGTCGCCGCTCGTGGACGATGGCTAATAGTTTCACTGCAGCCTGTTGAGTCATCGAGATCCTCCTTGGTTACACAGATCATGGTAAACGGAATCGTGAGGCTCTGCCCTCAAGGTCGGACTCCACCGAACGGCCATAACGCGAACGATTCCCAACACCAACACGATGCCGCAGAGCACCGTTAGCGCTTGCCAGTCTCCCCCTTTGAACCACTGGGAAATCACTTCCGTCAGCATGACGACCAGAATCGTATCAACAATGAACGTCACCTTGACGCGACCTTCCCGAAAATAGGTCACCGTGGTTTTGAATACTTCGACAATGGCCAGCAAGATGAGCGTATTGACGATGATCTGTCGCAACACAACTTCGACTGAGTGATCGAGGAGCAAGCGGATATCCCAAAACGTTTTGAGCGCGCCTCCGGTCAGAGCGGTCAGGAGCGTCAGAATCACGAGGCTGAGCACTCCCTTCATGGCCAAGCTCCACACCTCGAGAGGATTGAGATGAGCGGCCCGACGCCAGAGAACCCCGCTATCGAACAGACGAAGTGCTTCGAGTGCTGGCATAGTCTTCTTCCTTTCCGTTGTATCTGTGTAGGAGAATATCCGGCCATTGTTCCAGGATGGTCACGAAGAGGTAAAACTTGTGTTAACTGCATAGTTGCGGTGTGGTAGGCTCACTCCCTATGTAGGGAGGTCGTATGGACTGTATTCTGATTCGCCATGGCATTGCCGTAGAACCTGACGAGTGGGAAGGAGCGGAAGAAAATCGCCCGCTTACAGAGAAAGGCAAAAAACGTGTCAAGCAGGCTGCTGTCGGGATCGCTGCATTCGACTGTAAGCCGACTCATCTGTTTACGAGCCCGTTCGTGCGGGCCTACGATACGGCGAGGCTACTCCGTACGGTTGTTTGTCCGGTTCTGAAGGTCGAGACACGGGAAGAGTTAGCCGTCGGAGCGAAGCCGGAGCAGCTTGTTGCACTTCTCAACACGCTTTCCTCGGACTCGGTGGTGATCTGTGTGGGACATGAGCCGCAGCTTGGTGAAGTGGTGAGTCTGTTGCTCTGTGGAAAAGTCTTTCCCAGCTTTCCTTTCAAGAAGTCTGGTGCTGCATGTATTGAGGTAGAGGGCATCATCAAGCCGAATCAGGGGCGGTTGCGCTGGTGGTTGCCACCGCTGCAGCTGCGGGTCTTGGGCAAGCGAACGCGAACAGAGAAACAGGATGAATCGTCTTAGGACGGGACTGCTTTCGTACCGCTGGGAGGCTTGTGGTTTTGTAACACTGGGAGAATATACCCTCGAAGCTCGTTCTGGATCTCTTCGGGAGACTTTCGCGCGTCGACGACATTGAAGCGAAATTCCGGGGCCATCTTGTCGAACTCTCCGATCAGCAGCGATTGGTATTTCTTGAAACTATCATACAGGTCCCCTCCGAGACGGAGATCCATACCGGATTCCCAGTAGTTCATTCCGGTGGTTTCGATGACTCGAAGCGCCAGAGTCTCGACGTCAATACGGAGGTAACATACGAGGTCGGGAATCAACGCAAACCCAAGCACATTGCGGATCCATGTGCGGTCGGCGCTTCGCACAAAATCGCGGGCGAACGCCGTATAGATATAGCGATCCGCCAGGACGACGAACCCTGATCGAAGAGCCGGAATGATCTGATGTTCCAGGCGATCAGCGAAATCCGTCGCATAGAGGAGACTGAGCGACCATCGGTCAAGAATATTGCCGGCCTTCGCCACTTCGATCGTCTTGGACATGAGGTTGGAGCGGGTCCAACCGGTCGTCATCACCCCGTATCCCTGGACTTCCAGCCATTCCTGCAACATCTCAAGGTGCGTCGTTCGACCGACTCCGTCGGTCCCCTCGATGGCAATCAACTTGCCTTTGAGATCACTCGGATTTAGGTACTTCAAACCGTCGCCAAAAAAGCGTGCGTCGGCCATAGGTGCCTCGTCTTGGTTTATAGCCACGGAGCGCCGCTTCCACGAGCGCCCGCATGTGCTCTTGTTGAGTCTCGATTTCCAGCGTCGCGTCCATCGTCAAGAGACCATATTCCTCGACGATCTTGTCGTACTCCGCGAGGATCCGCGATTGAAAGAGCCGGAAGCTTTCAGTCACGTCAGGGCTCAGGTCCATGTCCATGCCGGCTTCATAGTATTTGAACTGGCCGCGAGTGCCTCGCAGGAGTCGTGAGATGGCGACTTCAATAGGGACGTTGAAGTAAAACGCCATGTCGGGCTTGATCGCAAACGCGTAGAGTTTCCGAACCCACTCGTTGGCCACGCCACGCACAACGTCGCGTGCAAATGCCGTGTAGATATAGCGATCGGCGAGGACGATCATGCCAGCCTTCAAGGGAGGGAGAATCTGATGATACAGGCGGCTGGCAAAGTCCGTTGCATGTAATAGGCTGAACGTTGTCGGGGTGAGGCTTTTCGACTTTTTCCCTCGTTTCGTGGTTTCCTTCACAAGTTCCGAGGAATTCCACTCGGTAAAGAACACCTTGTGGCCTTTGGATTCAAGCCACTTATGCAGGAGTTGCAATTGGGTGCTTTTGCCTGACCCATCGATGCCTTCGACGATGATCAGTTTTCCTGGATGAGGATGAGAGGCTGTCGTGAGGAGGTGGGATTCGCTCATGATTGTCTGGTGTTCAGCGGCATTCCGGAAAATTGCACCCGTCGGCGGAATACCTGTTCGAAAAGATCGGCTCTGCTCTTCGCGGCCCACAACTCCATCTCCGCGTCCCCGGTCAGATGAACTTGGATCGTGATCTGCCTCCCCAACTTGACGTGCACGGCCCGAACCAGAGAGAAATGCGTTCGATCGAGTCCATCGGCAATCCGTAACAACGAGGCCAGGACCTTGACCACACGTTGCAGGTGTGGTGTCAGACGGTTAAATTCTTCATGTTTCAGTGCCGGTACGGATCGCCGGTGGTAGCGGGCGACGGTGGCGACCACATCAATGTCCTCGGCCGTCAATCCCCCTACGTCGCTATGCTTGATCAGGTAGTATGCATGTTTGTGATGTTGCCTCGGGTTGATGAGGTACCCGGCATCATGCAAGATGGCGGCGTATTCCAACCAGGTGCGCTCTTGATGGCCTAAATGATGTTCTCTCTTCGTTTGATCGAACAGACTCAGTGCCAAGTTGGCCACATGCAGTGAGTGACTTTCTGGTGCCTGGCAGCGTCGGGCAAGGCCGATCACGTTGCGACGGCGAACGTCGGGAATATCCTGTTCGGCTTTCAGCCCCTCTCGGTGCCGTACGATAAAATCGTAGATCACACCCTCACGAATGGCTTTGTCGCACAGCGTGATTGCGTGAAGGCCCGACAGCTCCAACAGGCACCGGAGTACCACGGTCGTCGGCAGGAGTGTGTCGATCCGCTTGGGGTCCAGGCCGGGAATGGCCAGGCGAGCCTTCACCGATGATCGAGCCAACTCCGCTTCGAGGTTACGGATATCCTTTAACGACACGGTTGCAAGATTCAGCTGAGGCAATGGTCGCCCGGTATGACGGAGATGGCTGATCTCACCGACATTTCCCGCCATACCGGAGGTGGCGACCAAGGAGTGGAACTTCTTCATCTTGAAGCATCCAAGCGCATCCCGTAGCTCTGTGAGCACGAACTGCTTGAGGGCGCGCATCATGGATTCCGACGGAGGGGTCGTGGGAAGGCATTGTTCCGCTAAGCGGATCGCTCCCAGCTTGAGACTCTTGCCGTGGATCAGGCCGTCTCGATTTCCCACGATCAATTCGACAGAACCGCCACCGATGTCGACGACGAGTGTCGGTCCGTCCGGGAGGGCGATACTGTGCTTGACTCCCAGGAAAATCAGCCGGGCTTCTTCCGTCCCACTGATCACCTTGACCATCAGTCCCGTCTGCTCCATGAGCAAGGAGACGAAATCACCGCCGTTTTGAGCTTCGCGCACGGCACTGGTTGCGACGGCGACGATCCGGTCGAAGCCTTTGTTCCGGGCCAGCGTGACCAACGTTTTGAGGACGTCCAATGCTCGGGACATGGCTTCGTCCGAGAGCCGCTTGGTGGCAAAGACGCCGTTGCCCAGCCGCGTTATGTCCTTAAAGCGATCGAGTATCTTAAAACTGGCATCGGGGAGAATTTCAGCCAGCACCATATGAATCGAGTTGGTCCCAATATCGATGACGGCGAGCTTAGACACAGAAGTTTCCTACGATGGAAGAATCGTTGGACCTTAATGAAAGCGCAGGCGCCTGTCAACAATCAGCGTGTAAACTGTGTGTGACAGGCACAGCCAGAAGGAGAGCATGGCGGAGTGGGATATGCCTATTAGTTGACGACGAAATGGACACTCCTGTTTCTCTGCCTGCAATCGTCGGAATACTCAAAACACAGCGGACGATCTTTTCCGTAACTTGTTGTCGTCACATCGATGGAGAGCCCCAGTTCCAGAAGGTAGGACTGTACATTTCGTGCTCGGCGTTCGCCCAGCACGAGATTATACGCCGACGTGCCAAAGTCATCGCCGCGCCCTTCCAAAAGGAGGCGGGTCGCTCGGTCGTGTTGCAGATGTTTGGCGTTAGCGTCCAAGGCACGCATCGCCTCCATCCTGATTGTGTCTTGATCAAAATCGAATAGGACGTCACCAAATGTCTCATGGGCCAGGCCGGTCGCGTTTCGAGAGACAAGCTCAGACTGCATGGCCGGGCTTGTTCGGGAGTCGGTCAGGTGCCTGTCGTCAGGAGGTATCTCTTTGATCACGGGCTCCTTGATCAGTTCTGATTGAGCCTGCCCCTCTTGCCCCGATTCCGATCCCCACCACCATTTTGCTGCGCACCCCTGGAGTAGGAGCATGACGAGGACGAACGTGCTTGATGCCATGACACTGCGAACCTGTCTCATAGATCCTCCTCCTCAGGAAGGATGAGCCGATTGTTACCGAGGCAGCGTCAGTGCCGCTTCATAGATCGGCTGGGTATCTCTGATCGGTTCCCATCTCAAGATCGCCAATGAATCCTCAACGTACTTCGGCGTCCGCATACCGTTCAACACGCAGGTCACTCCCGGCGTACTCGTGAGCAGCCACAACATTTTTTGGGAGAGCGACGCGATGCGGTGTGAGGCTGGCAACAGAGGGTCGATCGTTCGGGCGATTCGTTCTGTCTGCGCATGGCTCCTCAAGATTGCTTCGCGCCGGAATCCACGCAGCAGCGTCAGAAGCTCAGGAATATAACGTTGACGCCAGCGTTCCCATTGTTCGGCTCCATCTCCGGAAAGCTGGCGCGCGAGCAACTGTAAGACCTGGTTGATCTGTGGAGCGATCATGTGGTGTTCGATCTGTTCCCAATGTTCGAGCCCCTGTATCTGCGGATGAATGCGATGCAGTTCGGCTGACCAATTGAAGTATTCGGTCGGTGCCGTCCCGGTTCCGGACGAGGGGATGTTGGGTGCGAGAGCAGTCCGGTATTCCTGTTCGAGCGCAGCCACAGTGCTCAGCTGTTGATCGATATCGATGGGCGGATCTTCGAGCGGGAGATTTGCCAGCCTCAACATCCTGTTTGGAGTCACCATGGCATTCAACGGCCGGTTCACGAACACCGCGATTCTGTTCTGGCTCGCATAGTCAAGCACGGTCTGAAGTTGAGGGCCGGTGTTGGCGGTCCTGGCGGCACCGGCCTCGAGAAGATTCATCGGACATTGAAGCACACGAAAATGATGGGCAGACGCACCGACGGATCGGGCTGCGGCTTCAGCGGCTTGCACCATATGCGTGAGCGAGGTCGCTTCCGGATCGTCAGCCGCAGAAGTGACGGTGTTGGACGACACGCCGTAGAAGCGGAGCCGTCCGGCCGATACCTGTGTTTCAAAATAGGCAAAGGCTCGTTCAAGTCGTGCATAGAACTCCCCACGAAGTGTGGTGAGATCAGCTGGACCACGATGCCTCGATTCCGAGAGGAAATATTCGGGATTATGCAGCAGGCAGAGATCGAGTGTCGCCAGCCCCAAACGATCGAGAGACAACGTCAGCTGGTCCGCCAAGAATTCAGGATGAATGCAATGCCAAATACCCTCTCCGTATTTCACCAGTTCAGGGTAGGGGCGGCCGGATTTGTCCTTGGCTTCGGCAAGTTTGAGATTCTGCCCCTGGACATATCCGATCTTGGAGACCACGATGATTTCCTCTCGGCGAACCTCACCTGAGGCAGCCAGCTCGGCCAGCACGGAGCCGACTAATCGCTCGCTGTCGCCATCCGTGTAATTCGTCGAGGTGTCAATGAGATTACATGATGCTCGCAAGGCCTCTTTCAATGCGTCGCGGTAGTTGGCCTGCTGCATATCGACGCGGTATGTTCCGAACCCTATCCGTGTCGTGGTCAAGCCTGTTGCACCGAGCACTGTAAAGCCGTGCGCCAAGCCTGCGTCGCCGTCCCGCGCCATTGATCGCGACGCATAGGCCGCCGTACCCTGCACCGTAGCGTGCCCTGGAAGGCTGATCCCTTGCAACAGCGTTGGTTCCGTTCCATGCTCGCTCGGCGCAGTCTGGTCAGCCTGCAACGCCGCTGAGACCACATGGGGATCGGTGATCGGTTGCTGACAGGTGTAATTCCGACAGATGTACAGTGTCGGCTGGCCGGAAACGGCTGGACGGTCTCGCAAGAGTGGAAGCGAAGAGGGGTGCCCTGTAGAACCTGTTGCCACGATGCGGTTGGGAAGATAACACTGTGCCACCGCCTCACGGATGGCGCGAAGGTCATCGTGCGACTCATGACCTACGAGGGCCAGTTCCACTGGTCCTTCGATCAGAAAATCGACCACGGCCAGACTCTTCGCGAAGGCGCGCGGGTAGCGGGTCAGTTGCCGACCGTAGGCGCGTGTGGCAGCGATGGCGGCGCGCCGCCAATCATCACGATCAAAGTGGAAGGACAGTCGGGCAAGTGCGGACGCGGCGACGGCGTTGGCGCTGGGCGTGGCTCCGTCCGTGCCTTCCCGGTGTCGGAGAATGAGGGATTCATGGTGTGTCGCCGTCGTGAAAAATCCGCCCAGCTCGTGGTCCATAAAGTCACTGATCAGGTACTCCGCCAGTCGTGCGGCTGCCTGGAGATACGATTCGGATGAACCGGCTTCATAGAGATCCAGCAATCCCTCTGTCAGGTATGCGTAGTCTTCAAGATAGGCATCGAGGTGGGCGCGATCGCCCCGTGAAGTGCGCAGTAAGCGGCCGTCGGGCTTGGCATGACTGCGGAGCAAAAAGTCGGCCATCCGTTGCGCGCTCTTGAGATAGGCGGCGTTTCCAAAGACCCTGGCTGCCTCGGCCATGGCCGACAGCATCATGCCGTTCCACGAGGTAATCACCTTGTCATCCAGACCCGGGGGGACACGATGTAGGCGTGCTTTGTACAACAGGGGCTTCGCACGGGACGCGATTTCCATCAACTCGTCGGCGGTTAGATTCAGCTGCCTGGCCACGTCTTCAAGAGGTCGAAGCCGATTGGGGATGTTCGTCTGTTCCCAATTGCCTGACTCCGTGATGTCGTAGAGTGCGCAGAACCGTCGTGCGTCCTCGTCGTTCTTAAGGACGTCCTGTACCTCGGTGGGGGTCCAAACAAAGAATTTTCCTTCGACGCCTTCGGAGTCGGCATCCGTCGACGAATAGAAGCCGCCTTCCGGTCCAGTCATTTCCCTGCAGACATAGTCAAGAACCTCGGTGGCCACCTGTCGATAGAGCGGCTTCTTGGTGACCTGATAGGCTTCGACATACACGCGGGCCAGGAGCGCGTTGTCATACAGCATTTTTTCAAAATGCGGGACCAGCCACCGTGCGTCGGTCGAATAGCGTGCAAAGCCGCCGCCGATGTGGTCGTAGATTCCTCCGGCCGCCAGCATGTCGAGGGTCTTGGTCACCATCGTGAGCGTGTGGGGATTTCCTGAGCGTCGGTGACTCCGGAGTAAGAACGACAATCCCATGGCCGGGGGAAACTTGGGTGCCGTGCCGAACCCACCGTGAGTTTCGTCGAAATCCTCCGTGAATTGGACGACCGCTTCTTCAAGTACCGATTCGCTGATGGAGATGGGGGAGGGGGGCTGTTTTAAACCTTGTAACTGGGCCGTCAGTTCTTTGGCCTGATCATGGACTTCGGAGGGGTGTGTCTCCCAATAGTCAGCAATCTTCTTCAGGACGGAGCCGAAGCCAGGCCGCCCCCACCGGTCTTCAGGAGGAAAATACGTGCCTGTAAAAAATGGCTCTTGCGCGGGTGTCAGAAACACCGTCATTGGCCAACCGCCCTGACCATGATTCATCGCGACGGTGGCGGCCATATAGATCTCATCGAGATCAGGCCGTTCTTCCCGGTCGACCTTGATGCAGACAAACCATCGATTCATGAGCTCCGCAATCGCCTCGTTCTCGAACGACTCCCGTTCCATGACATGGCACCAGTGGCAGGCGGAATAGCCGATCGAGAGCAGAATGGGACGATTCTTTGTCTTCGCTAACTGCAGCGCTTCCGGCCCCCATGGATACCAATCGACGGGGTTGTGTGCATGCTGAAGGAGGTATGGACTGGTTTCATGGATCAGTCGATTCGGGGGTTGTGTATTGGTAGAGATTGACATGGGGGCACCCTAGCATCGTGGCGAGAACAGCGTCAACGGATTGAGGGGTGAGGCGTGGGTGAGTGAGTGAGTACGGACGGGGTCTTATCGCTCTTGCCCTGCGTGGGAGTTATGATACGCTAGGCAACGGAGGCATTGCATGAGAGACATTGGCCCCTATTCGAACTACCGCTTGACGGTTCGCCTCGAACTCGCAAACAAGCCCGGCATCTTTGCCAGAGTGGCGGCACTCTTGGCGGAAGAACAGGCCAATCTCGGCGCCGTCGATCTTGTGTCGGCGACCAAGACCCGCATGGTTCGAGATATGACATTCGACGTGCAGAACGAGGAGCATGGCGAAAAAGTCGTCGCCCGGCTGGGCGAGCTGCCCGACGTGACCGTACTGTCGGCGTCCGATCGTATTTTTTTGCTGCATCTCGGGGGGAAGATTCGAGTTGAGGGGAAATATCCCATCCGTACCCGGAATGTCCTGTCGATGGTGTATACCCCGGGTGTCGGTCGTGTCTCCCGGGCAATCGCACAAGACAAGTCCAAAGTGTATACCTTTACGTGTAAGAGCAACAGTGTCGCGGTGGTCTCGGATGGGTCTGCGGTGTTGGGATTAGGCAACCTTGGTCCAGAGGCGGCTCTCCCGGTCATGGAAGGCAAGGTGATGCTCTTTAAAGAGCTGGCCGGTATCGATGCCTGGCCCATCTGTGTGAATACGCAGGACCCAGATGAGATTGTGCGTATCGTGCAAGGAATTTCGCCAGGATTTGGCGGCATCAATTTGGAAGACATCAGTGCTCCGCGGTGCTTTGAGATTGAACAGAAGCTAAAACAATCGCTCGACATTCCGGTGATGCATGATGATCAGCATGGCACGGCCGTGGTGCTCCTGGCCGCGTTGACGAATGCGCTCCGGGTCACGGGCAAACAACTAGATCAGGTTCGCATTGTCGTCAATGGCCTTGGCGCTGCGGGAACGGCGTGCTGTCGAATGTTGTTGGCCGCCGGTGCGGCACACGTGCTGGGATGCGACAAGGAGGGCATCATTTTGTGTGGGGAGGCCGAGCAACTACGGGCCTGCCGAACCGATCTTCGTGCCTGTTTGACGCGAGACAGTCCGAAAGGCACATTGCGTGATGCGCTGAAAGGTGCCGATGTGTTTATCGGTCTGTCCGTCGGCAATGTGGTGACTGCTGCTGATCTCGATCTGATGGCTCCGGATCGAATCGTCTTTGCGTTGGCGAATCCAGATCCGGAGGTTTCGCCGGAGTTAGGGGTCACTCACGCCACGATTTTCGCGACCGGCCGATCGGATTATCCGAACCAGATCAACAATGCGCTTGCGTTTCCCGGGATCTTTCGGGGCGCACTCGATGTTCAGGCCAGCGAGATCAATGAAGCCATGAAGTTGGCCGCCGCGCAGGCCATCGCCCACGTGATTCCAGAGGGCACCTTGAGCGAAGACTACATTATTCCCAGCGTGTTTGATAAAGCAGTCGTTCCTTGTGTTGCGCGGGCCGTCGCCGCTGCGGCGCGAGCCAGCGGGGTCGCCAGAAGACGGGCAAAAGCGGACGATCCACCTATTCTTGAGTAAACTCCACTTTTGTGACCAGGGTAACCATTCCTTGACGACGGCCTTCTGGCTGTCGATCCGGCTGTGGTACAATGCGCCTTCTTTGAAGGCTGGGGGGGCCATGCCGTTCTCGACCGCGAAGTTTCTGAAATTCCGAAGCGGCATGCAGAAACGCATCGGGTCACTCCGTTCAAAGACGGAAGACAGCTTGGAATTTGCCGTTGATACGATGATGGAAGAGCGAGTGGATGGGTTCTTCCAGGTCGAACAGGGGCTTGAGGAAGTCATCAAGTCCCTCATCGAGATCGAAGAAGAATTGGAGGTCGTTCGGGACCTGAGCGGTGCCATGCGTCTGGAATCCAGACTGGAGTTCGTCGAAGACCGGTGGGATGAATTCGACAGCGAAATTCGTGAACGTCCTCGACGGCGTCGTAAGCGGGTCAGTCTCGCCGATATGCTCAAGGCCGCGAGCGGATCCGGACCGTTGTCGGAGAGCCCACATGCCGTGACCAACGCCGTGGATGCCTATGCGATCATGGGGGTGGAGTTCGGCAGTTCACTCGCCGACGTCACAGCCGCCTTTCGAATCAAGGCGAAACAGTTGCATCCAGATGCGAACAACGGCGATCGTAGTTCAGAACCGGAACTCCGCCGCATGTTGGAAGCCTATCAGTTTCTCAAAGAATATCTCAGCCTCAGCAATACGGAACCGATGTCGCCCCCGGATCGCTCCTACAGCCCGTCTGAGTGAGGCACGTATACGATGACCACCCCACAGCACTACATCACAAGCGCACCTGCACTCAACGAATTGTGCGAGCAATTGCGGGACAGCCCTCGCCTGGCGCTCGATACGGAATTCGTGGGGGAAGAGACGTTTGTGCCGAAGCTCGAGCTTATTCAAGTTGCGACCGAACACACCGCCGCCATTATCGATTTTCCAGCCGTTCTCTCCGGGGGCGCCCTCGATGGGTTCTGGGAGATTGTCTGCGATGAGCGGGTTCAGAAGGTCGTGCATGCCGGACGGCAAGACCTGGATCTTTTTGCCGTCCATGCTGGGCAAATCCCGAAACCGTTCTTCGACACCCAGATTGCCGCAGCGATGGTCGGCTTCGGGCCTCAAGTCGCCTATGCCAACCTGGTCCAACGGGTGCATGGAAAGAGGCTGGACAAAGCCCATACCTTTACGAATTGGAGTGCTCGCCCGCTGTCCCACGATCAACTGGCCTATGCACTGGAGGATGTGACGTTTTTGTTGGCCATCCATGACCATCTGCACGGTCGGCTGTCGAAACTTGGAAGGCTCCAGTGGGTGGATGAAGAGTTCTCTCGTCTTGAAGGGGCCGTCGGCGAGACTCGTCGTGAGCCGCAAGAACGCTACCAGCGCATACGAGGATGGGATCAACTCAAGCCCAAATCCGCCGTGGTGCTTCGGGAACTCGCGGTGTGGCGTGAGGGCGAAGCAAAACGGAGAAACGTGCCGCGGAGTCGGGTCGTCCGGGATGAAGTGCTGCTTCAGCTAGCGCGACAGCCACCACGACATCAGGATGAGTTGCGCAAAGTGAGAGGTCTCCATCCGTCAGAAGTCGATCGCAATGGAGAGTCGGTACTCGCGGCGATTTGCGCGGCACTTGCGCTTCCACCCTCGGCGTGGCCAGTGCTCACCAAGGAGCGAAAGCCTGAGCCGGAAGCGAACGGGTTTGTCGAGCTGCTGCAGGCGATCGTCAAGGCGCGCGCGCTGGAAGAAGAGATTGCGCCGACCTTGTTGGCGACCACGTCCGACCTCCAGGAGTTAGTCGAGGCCAAGACAAATCGATCGGCTCTGGATCTCCCACTCCTGAGAGGATGGAGACGAGTCTTGGTAGGCGAGCTGCTACTGGACGCGCTAGACGGGAAGGTCGCTCTCACTATTGATCAACACACCAGGACGATTCGGTGGTCGCCTTCAGAGCCGTTTCCGATCACTAAATGATCCCGCTTGCGTGGAACTCCGTCTCCGATCGCGCGTCATGGAGGTTCGGAGTCCAGAACCTACAAGAGCTTTTTTATCGAGTCCGCCGGTCTTGCCAGCACTGCCTGGTCGCCTTTTTCCACGATCGGACGTTGAATCAGATCTGGGTGTTTCACCATCAGGTCGAGCAGCGCATCGTCGGAGAGCTGTTTCTTTGCCAGGCCCAGTTCTTGGTAGATATCTTCTTTGGTTCGCAGCACCTCCTTAGGGGGGAGGCCGGCCTTCTTTAAGATCGCTTTTAATTGTGCTTTGGTAAACGATTGCTCGTAGTAGTTGATAGCTTTGAAGGGTGTCCCGCTGTCCTTGAGCATCTGTACGGCTTGTCGGCACGTCGTGCAGGTTGGTTTGTGATAAATCGTGATATCTGCCATAGTCACTCCTTGATAAGAAGACGCGTCTTGACGAATGTTTTCAGTCTATGTATTAGATCTCGGTCGGTGATGTTTTTGCAACAGGGTCCTGTATGCCGTGGGTTGGAACCAGCTCTGCCGGTCAGTTCGCGTGTGCCACTGCCTCCCAGCGAACACTAAAGGATCTCCGCATCAAGCGTAAAGGGCAGCCGGTCTTTGTCCTTGGGCATATGCTTGCTCGCAAAGGACAGGAAGCGACGTTCGAAGCCTTCAACGACCGACTCGCCGTGGTCAAGTTCAGTGACGAGGGGCTGGTCGGGTATGACCCACGAGAGCTCCTCCTTCCGACCGAACTCGATGAGCACGGCGTTCCCTATTTTGAGATCCGATCCTGCCTATCCTGTGGGATACTCTTCCCCCTCACCCTAGAGGAACGCGAGTCAGATCAGGAACCGGAGCAGTGCCCAGACTGTACCATCTGACGATCAGCATTACCCACAGGATGTTCAAAAAGGCCTTCCAGCAAGGCCGCAGCAAGCGAAGAGACGAGGAGGTACATACCAAGCTTCGCTTGAACCGCTCGCTTCGATCATATGCGAGCGGATAAGTATTTTGCCTTCGCCTTCCCGTACGTTGAGGCTCTGAGCGACGCGAGAACGACGCTGGAGGAATTTTTCAACATCCTGTCAGATGCTAATCGACAAAGGGGGCCACTTCCAAGGCCTTTTTGAGCAGGCAATCTCCCGCATAGCCCTGTAACACCATCGGGAGCATGGCCCCGTCGATGGCGCGCACCGAGTGGATTCGGAATCCCTCTGAAGACTTCTGGCCTTCGAGTTTGAGCGCATGGCAGATTTCCAATTGTTTCCAGGCTAGATTGGACAGGATGTGATCGGATGCCAGCAGCTTCATGTCGGTGACCGATCCTTCGATTGCGACTTTCGCAGGAACCCGTGTTTTATCTTTGGGAAGCTCGCTGACGACGGCGAACGCGACAATCTCTTCTTCTATTCCGGCGGAGGTCGTGTGCGCGACGCCGACCAGCAGGATGAGA
>Ga0209824_10000113_pt1 | contig 57102 bp, 38 predicted proteins | sample VDWuncwatermetaG_FD_184124 | JGI IMG/M metagenome (GOLD analysis project Ga0209824, IMG submission 184124) | Wastewater microbial communities from Netherlands to study Microbial Dark Matter (Phase II) - VDW unchlorinated drinking water (SPAdes)... ...
GTAATCATCCAAAGCGATCATGACCCCGGCTTTTTTGAGCTTCATCACCGCCGGGATGAGATACGAAGGGTCCCCCAGGATCTGCTGTTCGTTGATCTCCAGGCAGAAGTCGATGTTGCGGCCGGCGGAGTCGAAATCCTGCAGCAGGCGTTCCGTCGGGATCTCGGTGAGCGTCGAGGGAAAAATGTTGATGTACACCCGCTTGGTGACCGGCTGGCCTTTGAGCGATCTCAGGCATGAGCGCAAACAGGCATAATCGACCACGCCCAGCAGGTCGGCGTTGCGGGCGAACAAAAGGAACTCATCGGGCGCGGCGTAGCCGTCATAATCCAGCCGGGTCAAAAGTTCGTAACCGGTCTTGCTCATGTCCTTGAGGTCGAAGATGGGTTGGGACGCCGCGTAAAATTTCTCGCCGGCGACCAGGACCTTTTTGAGCTCGGAGGCGGTGTGCGGCCCGCTGAGCTCGAGCTCCCCGTGCGTCCCCTGGTACGCGATGCGGTTCTTGCCTTCTTTCTTGCTCAAATGCAAAGCCAGGTGCAGTTTTTGCAGCAGTGAATCGATGGACGGTTTGTCGTCACCCAAAGGCGTTACGCCGATGCTGGCGGTCACCCGGACGGTCTCGCCGGAAGGCAGGCTGGCATAGGCCTGGGATATGGCCATGCGGATCTTGTCCGCGACTTTGATCGCTTCCGGCTCGCGGCTGTCGAGCAAAAGCACCATGAATTCATCCCCGCCGATCCTGGCGATGTAATCGCTCTGGCGCACGGTTTCCTGGATCTTGCGCGTGACCGCGACCAGGATGGCGTCGCCCATGCCGTGGCCGTAGGTGTCATTGACCTTCTTGAAATCATCCAGGTCCAAAAGCAATACCTGCACGCTGATGCCCATGCGCTGGCTGACCGCTATGGTCTGGGACAGCACATCCTGCAGCCCCCGGCGGTTGAGCACGCCCGTCAAGGGGTCGTGGGCGGACATGGCCCGCAGTTCATCGTGGGCCTTATAAATGGGCCGCGAGATCGACTGGGCAAAAGAAAAAGAGCTCAACACAATGATCAAAAGGGCGATGATGCAAATGACCACCAGCAAATGGCGGGTGTGGGTGACGGCGGCCAGGGCTTCTTTTTTGTCGATCTTGGTGACCAGCGCCCAGTCCAGGGCGGGGATATACTGCCACACCGCCAGCACGGGCTTGCCGTGCTGGTCGATGGTCTCGAGGATGCCCTCATGGCGCTCGGGCATTTTCTTGACCAGGAGCGTCTCCCCGGTTTTGCCCACCCCGGTGTTATCATTGATCAACTCATCGACCATGCCCATGTCCACTTCCATCACGATGTAGCCGGAAAACTGCTGCTGGATGTCGTAGGCCGCGGTGATCATGTGCAGGACCTTCGGGTATCTCCCATCGCCGGTGGCGACAGGGTCGCTGATATAAATGCCGCTTTTGGCCTTTTCAAGCTGGTCGGGGCTGAACATGGTCTTGTCCATCCGCGCGGCGGCGCGGGCCGGATCAAGCGCGAAAACGGTCTTGCCTTTGGTGCTCAAGAGCAGGATATCGGAGTATTGGTGGGAATGGGCGAAAGCCCGGAACTGGTCCTTGAGCTGCCCGGCGGCTTTCATGTAGGCGAAATTGTAGCGGTCCCGGTCGAACTGCTGCAGGGTCGGCAAATGGATCTTGACGTCCAAAAAGCCCTGCACCACCCTCAGGTCTTCCTGCCGGGAGGCGAAAAACGTCTCCAGTTTTTCCTTTTTGAGGGCGGAAACGGCCTTGAGCCGGCCATAGACCTCCTGCCTCAACTCTTTTTGGGCGTTGTACAGGAACACATTCGCCACAAGAATGAGCGGGATGATGGAAAGCCCCAAAGACAATATGATCAGTTTCGCGCGTATATGCATAATATGTCCATAAAAGGAAGCAAGAGAATAGCATATTATTAACAAAAAGCAAATTTAAAGCAAACTCAAAAAGCTATGGACATGTTCACGAAAAGCATGTCGGTGCCCTGGGTTATCCCGGCCCCGCTGTCCTTGGGCACATAGCTAAGATAGAGGGTCAGCAGGTATTTGCCGAAATCCCGGCCAATGCCCAGGTTGGCGTAGGGCATCACAGACAATTTATAGCGTTTATTGTCAAACCCGTCGTTGCCATAGGCCATGATGCCCAGGAGGTTGGCCTCCCAGAAGTATTTCTTGAAGAAGAATTTCCGGTACCTTGCCCCTCCCCCGGCAAAAAAGAACGGATAATTGCCGCAGTTCTGGAAAAACCCGCCGTGGACGATGGGCGAAAGCCCGCCCTTGTGGATGTTCTCGCGAAAATCGTACCCCACGCCGACCCCGGGATTGAACACCAGAACGCCGGAATGGTCGAGCTTGTTGGGGGCGCGTTTGGGGGACCCGTTTTTATGCAAATGATAGGAGAACCCCATCAGGTCTATGTCAATTTCTCCGGCCCTGCAGGGAATGCCATAAAGAACAAAAATGACCGCCGCAACGGCGATAATGGCTTTTTTCATTTCATTTGTTCCCCCTCCTTCAGGAAGAACAAATGCTTCTACTAAGAGTGTACCCGATGGGAAGGGGTGGTGCCAGAGGTGGGAAGGCCGGGCGGGAAACCGCTTTCAAACTATGATTTATGCCTGAAGGTGATCCTGCCCTTGGTCAGGTCATACGGCGACAAGCCCAGCGTTACTTTGTCCCCCGGCAGGATCTTAATGAAGAACCTCCTCATTTTTCCGGCGGGGTAAGCCGTGACGATGTGGCCGTTCTGTATGGCGACGCTGAATTGGGAGTTCGACAGCGCCTTGGTGACGATCCCTTCGACTTCAATGGCTTCTTCTTTGGGCATAGTACTGACTATACACTATCCCGGCGAGGGAAGCTATAGCTATTATAATGTATATCCTATCCGGTCTTCACAGAGGACTGGGCATCTTCTTTAAGGCCTAAAAATCCTCTGAGATCATTCATCGGTTGAATATTGATAATAACCGGCACAAAACCCGGGGCATTCTTTAATTGTTTTAACATGGCGGGGTCGAGGTGAAATTTGATCCCTCCATTGTCATTCCCGCTAAAGCGAGGATCTATTTTAGTCTGTAAATCCATATTAGCCGGGGTTAAATCAATGCCGCCTTTTAAAAATGCTGTTTGAGCCCGGTCTAAGGATCGTTCCACGATCGACCAATCTGGACCAGCGATGGCCGTCACTATGGGACTCGTGAATGGGGCAGTCATTTCAGCCACAACCGTCCTGCTATCCCGTACCCCGCCAAACAAAAAGTATCTTCCATTGCTGAATACCAGGTCTATGCCGATCCATACATTTGAAAGATCCAATGGTTTCTCCGGATCTAATACCTTGACCGGGATATCCTGGTCCAATAATTTCGCCAAAGTTTCCCAGCGGCCTATTATCTTCAAAGGACTGAACTCCCCTGTTTCAGGATCAAATTCAAAAGTCATAGGAAAATATTCCCTATTCCCTTCTTCGTTAAACCGCGCAATATGCCCTAATGCACCGACCTTTCCGTTCTCCAAAAGATAAAGAGCATTCGTCCCGCCCCACTGGTCTTCCTGGAACATCCCTTCAAGAACCCTGCCATTCTCCATCATCTTCGCCAGAGCGCTTCCTTCTTTGCCATCTTGGGCCAATTCAATAAACTCCCTGAAATTCTCAACAATAAGATAGCCGATCTTTCCCGGTCCATAATGCCCCCCATAATTGTCACCCTGCGGACGCGTCATGATCAAAATTCTGTGGCCATCCTTTAATGTTATCAAACGGATATCCTTCATCCATAACGGCCCCCGGGCGATCCGTGCCTCTGGATCAAGGTCCTGGAGAGTCCTGAATTGAAAAAAATCCGTATAATAGACAAGCCTGGGCAACCCATTAGACAATTTTTCCCCCCTGTCCTCGACCCTGACCATCGACATAACCAATTGATCACCGATCTTTTTAACAGAAGGGTCCTGCGAATTTTTAAAAACAGGGGCGTCTTTGATCGGATGCCATTTACCATCGGGACCCTGTTGAAAAAACATCACTTCGCTTAATTCACTCGTTCTATTTTCCACCCTTCCTGCGATGATGGTCGTTTCCTGGTCATCCCCCGGATGGACCTTGGCCTGAAATATGGCGCTATTATAAACATTTTTATCCCCAACCCCCGCGAACTCATATACAGCCGCCCGTAACAGATGCGGTCCACTTGCTTCATAGTCCCTGATAAGCTTCTCTGCAGCGCTGGACGGAACCGGATCCATTTGGGCTGTAACCTCAATTTCATCTGAAGGCAGTTGAGCCGCGCCGAACGAATGGACTACCGACATTGCTACCCGCATAGCTTTATCTGATAATTCCATCCCGCCGGAAAAATACTTCCTTGGAATTATCCCTTGGGTTACAGGATCCACCTCTTCTTTGATGTAGTTATAAGCGCCTTTCTTGAAGGCCTGAAGATAGCGTTCATAAATTTTCTGCTTCTCTCGCGGATCATCGATATTGACGCCGGAAACTTTATTCCTGTCACTGTAGACCTGATTAAGGATGCCATCCTTTATCTTCTTCTTGTACCAGGTTGCCAGGATCAAAGAATTGTAGACCTGGCGCAGTTGGGCAAAGTTCTTGCCTTGATTAATTTCCCTGGTTAATTGCGGGATGACGATCTCTCTGACGACCTGAGAACCGATGGAATGGGTAACGTTTATGGTTTGTTTCTGTAAAGCGAGATAATCTTCTTCCAGCATCACCTTTAATCTGCTCTCCACCACATATGCTGTTCCTGCCTTGGCATTCTCATATACAACGGCCTTTGCCGGAACGATCCATACCTTGTTAAATGTATTGACCGGAATATCGGTCGTGCCGAATTTCTTTACCGCTTCTTCATACACCCGCTTCCAGAACTTCTTGCCGGCTTCATCTTCGGGATAGATCAAGCTTGCGGTGATCTGCTTTAAAATATAGTCCTGCGCCAGAAGGTCACGGCCCATTTCTGTACGGCCAAAACTTTCGGGGACTATGCGGTCTGCTTCGTAGGGCGATAAATTGACCCAAAGGTCTTTTTCAGGGATGGTCAAAGAAGCAAGGAAGTATTTGATAAGTTTGGTAGATTCGTCTTTGAGGGCTTGACCGGCTGAACTGGAATCCCCCTTATCCAAAATAAAATCAAATCTAAAAGGATCATCAGGATGGACCTTGAGGCCTTTAAGGATGGGCGGGCTAAAAGCAGGACTTAAGGTAATACGTGTTCCGGGGGCAGGCAAAACCAGATCCTGAGCATAGACCGGCGGCAAGGCCCAGCCATTGCCCAAAAAGGAAAAAAGCGTCCCTATAAGCATTACTTTTCTTAAGTATAGATTCTTTAACATTCAGCACAAGTATACCCGACATATGTGGATTTTGCTAAGAGGAGGTTTAAAAATAGCCCCAACGGGATTTGAACCCGTGTCTAAAGACTGAGAATCTTTCGTCCTGGACCAGGCTAGACGATGGGGCCGAAGGATAAAAATAATAACACAGCCCCATTGCACGTCAACAAATAAAAACTCCGCCCCTTGCGCCCTTCCCTTCCACCCGATAAAATGAAAGCATGCCCAATAAGATCGCCATCGCCTTCAGCCATGTGACAGACCCGCAGGAAGCCGCCTACCAGGCCGCCGCTTCCGTCAGGACCCAGCTCAACGCGGTCTCCCCGGAGTTGGTGGTGCTCTTTGCCTGTCCCGGGTACACCGGGTCCGAGACCCTTGATGTCATCCACACGGTGCTGCGGCCGCACAAAGTGGTGGGCTCTTCCGCCGCGGGCATCATCCTCTCCGACGGCGTCTTCACCCGCGGCATCGCCATTTTGGCCGTCATCTCCGACGAAATGACCTTTGGCATCGCCGCCAGCCGCGCGGCCAGCGACGGGGACCTGCGGGCCATCGGCTTTGAATGGGCCAGGAAACTGCACACCGATTTCAAGGGCCAGAAACACCACGCCTGCCTCATGTTCACCGCCTTGGGCATGCAGAACAACAGCCAGTTCATCCACGGGGCGCAGGAAGTGCTGGGCTCCGGCTTCCCCCTTTTGGGCGCCGTCAGCAACCGCGACCCCAAGCTCAAAAAAGAATGCCAGTTCCACCAGAAAGACATCTTCACCCAGAACGCGGTGGGGCTCCTCGTCGGCGGCAGCAATGCCGCCATCGGCACCAAACACGGGTTCAAGCCCCTGGGCAAGCCCCGCGCCATCACCAAGGTCTCCAACAACGTCATCCACGAGATCGATGGCAAGCCCGCCACCCATATTTACGAGGAATTTTTAGGGCCGCAGGCGCAGGTTTCGGGTAAGGGCGTCCCCTCTCACGTAAGCCTTTACCCCTTAGGCATTTGGATGGAAGGACAAGGCCAATACTTGCTCAAAAATGCCGTTGACATCCTTGTTGACGGGAGTATTGTATGTCAGGGAGAGGTCCCGCTGGGCGCTGAAGTGCACCTGATGATCAGCAACCGCGACGCCCTCAAGCAGTCGGCCACCGACGCTGCCGCGCAGGTCAAGGACGGCCTGGGCGGGCGGCAGGCGAAACTGATCATCATCATCGAATCCGCGGCCCGGCACCAGATCCTTAAAAACAGCGCGTTCGTGGAAGTGCGCGCCATCAAAGACGTGCTGGGGTATACCACGCCGATCATCGGCATGTACGCCCCCGCCGAGATCGTCCCGCTGGTGCCCGGCAAGGGCATCAGCGATGCTTATATACAGAACGAAAGCATTTCCATCCTGGCCATCGATTAAGCTATGCTGATCCTGATCATCGTCGTCATCGTTCTGGCTATCATCACCGGCTTGGGGCTGGTCCTGTACTTCAAAGAGATGGCCCTGCAGAAATTGCAGCTCGAGCAGCAGAAAATGATGCGCTCCTTCAACGAGCTCGACGAGCAGGCCAAACTCATCGTGCGCACCGACCTGGAACTCAACAAGGCCCAGGAAGAGCTGGACAAACGCCTCAACGGCATCAACGCCCTGCAGCGCACCTCCCGCCAGATCAGTCAGGCGCTCAATGAAAGCGAGATCTTCCAGAAGCTGGGACCCGCCCTGTTCGAGGAGCTGGGATTTTCCCTGGCCCTGATCGTCACCTTCGACGAAACCGACAAGGTGCGCAAGTTCATCAACATCGGTTTTGCCGAAGAAAAGGTCCAGCCCATTTTGGCGCGCTTCGCCAAGGACGCGCGGCTTAAGACCGCGCTCAAGGAAAGCCACGCCTTCTCCTCCGCCAATTCCTCACGCGAGAGCAAGGAAAAGATCGTCTCGGTCTTCGAGGCCGAACATTTCATCCTCGCCCCTGTCCTCACCCAGAACGGCCCCATCGGGTTCGTGTTCGTGGGCAACCGCTACAACGCGCCGGCCGTGACCCAGGGCGATGAAGAGCTCATCGGCATCCTGGCCAGCCAAATAGGCCAGAGCATCGAGAACGCGCAGCTGTTCGAGAAGGTCTTCCGCTCCAGCCAGGAGCTGGAACTCAAGGTCAAGGAACGCACCAAACAGCTGGCCACCGCGCTGGAACAGGTCGAGGAGATCAATAAAAAGAAATCGGAATTCATCTCGGCGGTGTCCCACGAGCTGCGCACACCGCTGACCTCCATCAAAGGTTATGCCGCCATCCTCATGGCCGGCAAGATCGGCCAGGTGCCGGATGCCGTCAAGGAACGTTTGGGCAAGATCAACACACACTCGGACAATTTGGTGTCGCTCATCAACAACCTCCTGGACATCGCGCGCATCGAATCGGGCAAGGCGGAATTAAAACTCACGCTCCACCCGGTCAAGGCCACCGTCGAGAATATCGGCGACCTTTTGACCCCGCAGTTCCGGGACAAAGAGATCAAGCTCGCCATCAACATCCCGGAGAACGTCACGGACCTGTACTCCGACCATTCCCAGTCGGACCGCGTGTTCATCAATTTGTTGAGCAATGCCCTCAAGTTCACGCCCAAGGGCGGCACCATCACGATCGCGGCCTCCCCCGTCATGGAAAAAGGCTTCATTACCTTCCATGTCATCGATACCGGTATCGGCATTCCCCCTAAGGACCAGGCCAAACTATTCAATGAATTCTTCCGCGTGGAAAATGAGATCAACCAGAGCGTCAAAGGCACAGGCCTGGGGTTGACGCTGGTCAAGAACATCGTCGAGGCCCACCGCGGCAAGATATGGCTCAAAAGCCAGGAAGGCGTGGGGACGACCTTCTCCTTCACCCTGCCTTCCTCCGCGGACGCCTACAACAACGCTAAACCTGAAAAGAAACCCATTTAAGCAGGGCCTATTATGCGCAAAGAAAAGATCATCATCATCGACGACGACCCGGACATCCTGGACGTATTGGAACTGACCCTTTCGGAGCATTTCACGGTCATGGCCGCGCACAACGGCAAGGAAGGGCTCGACCTGGTCAAAGCCAAGGCGCCGGACCTGGTCATCACCGACTACATGATGCCGGTCATGACCGGGCCGCAATTTGTTAAAGAATTGCGCAAGGACATTTTGCTCAGCCATTTGCCGGTCATCATGCTCACCGGCAAAGGCGAGGTCAGCGACATGGTCACCGGCATCGAGGCCGGCGCCGACGATTATCTGGTCAAGCCTTTTGAGCCCGCCGCCCTGCTGGCGCGCATCCGCATGATCTTAAAGCGCACCACCCGTTCGCTGGACGCCAACCCCCTCACCCATTTGCCGGGCAATACCTCCATCATGGATGAGATCCAGAACCGCATCGACTCGGGGAAAGTGTTCGCGGTGGGCTACGCGGACCTGGACAAGTTCAAAATTTATAACGACAAGTACGGGTTTGAGAAAGGCGACGAGCTCATCCGCGCCACCGCCCGCGTCCTGCTCGATGCGACCGGTAACCTCGCCGGCCCGGAAGGGTTCGTGGGGCATATCGGCGGGGACGATTTTGTGTTCATTTGCGACGATGACAAGGCGGACGCGATCAGCATGAAAGCCATCGACGAATTCGACAAGGCCGCCCCGGGCTTTTACAATGAAGAGGACCGCAAAGCCGGGTTCATTTTAGGCGTCGACCGCCAGGGCAATGCCACCAAGGCCAGCCTGGTGGCCATTTCCATCGGCATCGTCAGCAACCGTGACCAGAGCATCACGCACGTGGCGCAGATCGGGGAAATAGGCGCGGAATTAAAGAAGATGGCCAAGAAGCAGGATAAGAGTAATTTTGTGAGGAACCAAAGGAAGGCTTAAGAGCAGCCCTGCTGGCTGGGACCGGCGCACTGGGCGCCGCCGAAGGCAGGCGCAGGACATTCGCAGGTACGGTACTGCACCCCATCCGCACAGCCCGCCCACGGGCACCAGCCGCCGTTGATCGGCTGGGGATTGTCCCCCATGATGACACTGGTGGTCTTGTCGAAATACCCGCCCGAGGTGTCGTGCACCTGGTTGAGCAGGCCGCCGGGGGCAAAGGCCAGGAACACAACGAAGGCCACGATCCCGAACAGCAGCAAATATTCGAGACCGCTTTGACCGGCAGGTGTGCGTAGTGTTTTCATAGGCAGTACAACTATATCACGTCAGCCGAGGCTTTTCAAATGCCGCACCACGGCGGCGGGGTCGGCGGCGTTGTAAAAATGGCTGGCCGTGATCAGGACCCTGGCGCCGGCTTTGACGGCCAGGGGCGCGGTCTGGTCATTGATGCCGCCGTCGATGGCGATGTCCCCTTTAAAGGTCTCGGCCAAATGCATGACCTTGGGGAGAACACCGGGCATGAACTTCTGGCCGGCATACCCGGGATTGACCGACATGATGAGCACCCCGTCGCAGGCGTCCCACACGTCCTGGATCATGGGCGTGCCGGGGTTGATGACGATGTAGGCTTTCTTCCTTAAGGCGCGGATGTGCTTGAGGTCGGCGTGCAGCGCGGCGGCGTCGATGCTGTCGATCTCCTTGGGCCACTGGTCCCACTTCTGGCAGCTGGCCCGGCGCTGTCCGTAACATTCCACCTGCACCTGGATGATGTCCGCCCCGGCCTTGGCGTAGGCCTCGATGTATTTGCCGGGATGCTCGATCATCAAATGCGCTTCCAGGGGGCGGGTGGTGTGCTTGCGCACGGCCTCGACGATGACCGGGCCGATGGTGAGGTTGGGCACGAAATGCCCGTCCATGCAGTCGATGTGGAAGCGGTCGACGCCGGCGGCCTCGGCCTTGCGGATGTCCGCGGCCAGGTTGGCGAAATCGGCGGCCAGGATGCTGGCGGATATTTCGATGGGTTTGGTCATAAAAATGGTGCGTGGGGAGGGAGTTGAACCCTCAAGCCTTGCGGCACACGCCCCTCAAACGTGCGCGTATACCAATTCCGCCACCCACGCAGATCTTCAACAGATCAATCAGAATTACATTTAGAAAAGATCAAGCCTATTTGACCGCCACAGCGGCGGCGATGAACGCCCGGAACAGGGGGTGCGCCGCGTCCGGTTTTGATTTGAACTCAGGATGGAACTGGCAGCCGACGAACCACGGATGGTCCTTGAGCTCGATGATCTCGACCAAATCGCGCTCGGGATTGCGCCCGGAAATGATGAACCCCTTTTCTTCCATGGCCTTGCGGTATTCATTGTTGAACTCATACCGGTGGCGGTGGCGCTCGGAGATCTTCCCCGCTTTATAGGCCTCGGAGGCTTTGGTCCCTTTCTCGACGGCACAGGCGTAAGACCCCAGCCGCATGGAGGCGCCCATATTCTTGACCTTCTTCTGCTCCTCGATCAAGCTGATCACGGGATATTTGGTTTCCTTGTCGAACTCCGTCGAATTGGCGTCCTTGAGACCACACACATGCCGGGCGAATTCGATGGTCGCGATCTGCATCCCCAGGCAAATGCCGAAGAACGGCACTTTATTTTCCCGCACGTATTGCACCGCTTTGATCTTGCCTTCGATGCCGCGGCTGCCGAAACCGCCGGGGATCAGCACCCCGTGGATGCCGTGCAGCAATTTCTTGGGATCGCTCTTCTCCATTTGCTCGGAGTCGATCTTGATGATATTGACCCGCGCGTTGTTGGCGATGCCGCCGTGCACCAGGGCCTCGTAAATGGATTTATACGCGTCCTGCAAAGCGATGTACTTGCCCACCACCGCGATCCTGACCTCTTTGGCCGGGCTGCGCAGGCGCTTGAGCACCCCCTCTTCCCAGGCCTTGAGGCCTTTGTCCGGAAGCTTGATGTTCAATTTCTTTAAAACAAGGTCGTCCAGGCCCTCTTTCTTCAAAGCCAGGGGCACTTCATAAATATTTTTGACGTCGATGGCCTCGATGACCGCGTCCACATCCACGTTGCAAAACAGCGCGATCTTCTCGCGCTGCTCCTGGCTGATGGGCTTTTCGGTGCGGCACATCAGGATCTGCGGAATGATGCCGATCTCGCGCAAACGCCCCACCGAATGCTGGGTAGGCTTGGTCTTCTGCTCGCCGGCGGACTTGATGTAGGGTAAAAGTGTCACGTGGATGTTGAGGGCATAGCCCTCGCCCAGTTCCCAGCGCAGCTGGCGGATGGCTTCCAGGAACGGCAGGCTTTCGATGTCCCCGACCGTGCCTCCGATCTCGACGATGGTCACGTCCACGTCATTGGCCTTGGCCACCTTTTTGATGCGTTCCTTGATCTCGTCGGTGATGTGCGGGATGATCTGTACGGTTTTCCCTAAGTAATCGCCGCGGCGTTCCTTAGTGATGACCGAATAATAAACTTTGCCGGCGGTGATGCTGCTGTCTTTGGACAGGATGCCGTTGGTGAAGCGCTCGTAATGGCCCAGGTCCAGGTCGGTCTCCGCCCCGTCGTCGGTGACATAGACCTCGCCGTGCTGGTAGGGGTTCATGGTGCCGGGGTCGACGTTGAGGTAGGGATCGCATTTGATGAGGGCGGTCTTCAAGCCCCGCGCTTCCAGCAGTTTGCCCAAGGAAGCCGCGGCAATGCCTTTGCCTAAGCTCGATACCACCCCGCCTGTGACGAAGATAAATTTGCTCATGGCTCCATTTTCAGTTTGTCCGTGTTCTTGGGGATCGGCACCGGGTATTTGCCGGTAAAACACGCCGAGCAGAAATTGCCCTTTTCCTTCATGACCCCCAGCATGCCCTGCAGGCTCAAATACCCCAGGGAGTCGACCTGGATGAAATCCGCGATCTCCTGCACGGTCTTGTTGTGCGCGATCAGCTCATTGCTCGACGGGAAATCAATGCCGTAAAAACACGGCGAAACAATGGGCGGGCAGGAGATGCGCATGTGGATCTCCGTGGCCCCGGCCTCGCGGATCTCCGCGATGCGGTTGCGGGAGGTGGTGCCGCGCACGATGGAATCCTCGACCACGATGACCCTCTTGCCCTTGATCATTTCGCGTATGGGGTTGAGCTTGACACGCACGCGGAACTCGCGCAAAAATTGCGTGGGCTGGATGAAGGTGCGGCCGATGTAGTGGTTGCGGATCATGCCGATCTCAAAAGGAATGTCCAGTTCCTGCGCGTAACCCAAAGCGGCGTAATTGCCCGAATCGGGAATGCCCATGACAAAATCGGCTTTGGCCGGGTGCTCTTTGGCCAGCTGGGCGCCCAGGCGTTTGCGCACCTGGTAAACATTGTCGTTGAAAATGTGGCTGTCGGGGCGGGCAAAATAAACGTTCTCAAAAACGCATTGGGCGGGACGCTGTCCCTTGGCCCCGGGCAGGAAGAAGGATTCCAGTTTGTTGCCCTTGATGATAACAACTTCCCCGGGTTCGATCTCGCGCACGAATTCCGCCTTCATCAGGTCGAAGGCGCAGCTCTCGGAGGCTAAAATATACCCGTCGCCCAGCTTCCCCAGGCACAGCGGCCGAAACCCCTGCGGGTCACGCACGCCGATGATATGGTCCTGATACAAAAATACAAAGGAGAACGCCCCTTTAAGCTGCGTGAGCACATGGGTAAACCACTTCCTGATGTCGCCGTTGGGGGCTTTGGCCAGCAAATGCATGACCACTTCGGAATCCATCGAAGTCTGGAAAATGGACCCTTCTTCTTCCAGTTTGGCGCACAATTCTTCCGTATTGGTCAAGTTGCCGTTATGGGCGACCGCCATGGGCTTTTTGCGGTGGGTGACGACGATGGGCTGGATGTTCTTGACCGTGGAGGATCCGGTCGTGGAATAGCGCGTGTGCGCGATGGCCACGTGGCCTTTGAGCTGGGAAATATTGCTTTCGTCGAAATTGTCCACGGCCAGCCCGCTTTTCTTGATGACGTGCAGGTCTTTGCCGTCGTAGGTGGCGATGCCGGCGGCTTCCTCCCCGCGGTGCTGCAGGGCATACAGGCCCAGGAAGGCCATTTTGCTCGCTTCTTTATGATGGGAGATGCCGACTATGCCGCACATATTTTTCCGTTCCGGTCATACAATGACTGCAGCGGTTCGACCGTGAAATCTTCTTTGATCATGGCCTCGATGCCGTTGACCGCGGCCCAGGCCCCCTGCAGGGTGGTGATGCAGGGGATGTTATGTAAAATAGCAGCCGCCCGGATGGAGCGCATGTCGCTCTGGCTTTTCTTTCCGGACGGCGTATTGATAATAAGATTTATCTCACCTTTTTTGACCAAGGTCAAGGCATTATTTTCCCCTTCTTGGGCCTTGTCCACGATGGTGACCGTGATGCCCGCGGAACGCAGGACCTTGGACGTGCCCTTGGTGGCCAGGATCTTGAATTTGAGGTCGTGCAGCTTCTTGGCCATGAACGCCACCTCGCGCTTGTCATGCTCATTGACGCTGATGAACACCGTGCCTTCTTTGGGCAGGCCCTGGTTGGCGGCCAGCTGGCTCTTGGCAAAGGCCGCGCCGAAGGTCGGCGCCGTGCCCATGACCTCGCCGGTGGATTTCATTTCCGGCCCCAGGATGATGTCCACCCCGGAGAAACGCGAGAACGGCAGGACCGATTCCTTGACCGCGAAATATTTGAGCTCATCGGGGTTGGGCAGGTCATAATCGGTCAGGCGTTTGCCCGCCATGATCTGGGCGGCGATCTTGGCCAAAGGCACGCCCGTGGCCTTGGAAACAAAAGGCGATGTGCGCGAAGCGCGCGGGTTGACCTCCAGCACGTACACTTGCCGGCCTTTGACCGCGAACTGGATATTGCACAGGCCGATGACCTTCAATTCCCGGGCCAGGCGCACGGTCTGGGCTTTGATGTCCTTGATCACATCCTCGCTTAAGGTGTGCGGCGGCAGGACGCAGGCCGAATCGCCGGAATGGATGCCGGCGTTCTCGATGTGTTCCATGACCCCGGCCACGAACACGTCCTCCCCGTCGCTGATGGCATCCACGTCCACTTCCTGCGCGTCTTCCAAAAATTTGTCGATCAGGACCGGGTGGCCGCGCGAGACGCTGTGCACTTCATCCAAAAATGACTTGAGCGACTCCTCATCGTACACGATGCGCATGGCCCGTCCCCCGAGCACGAACGAAGGCCGCACCAGCACCGGATAACCGACGCGGGTGGCCGCGGCCAGGGTGTCCTCTTTGGAAACCGCCGAGGCATTGGAGGGCTGGGCCATTTTCAAAGCGTTGATCATGCTGGAAAAAGATTCCCGGTTCTCGGCCTGGTCGATGGAATCCACCGACGTGCCGATGATGGGAACGCCGGCCTGGTACAGCCGACGGGCGAGGTTGAGCGGGGTCTGGCCGCCGAACTGCACGATCACCCCGTCGGGGCGCTCCACATCGTAAATGTTCATGACATCCTCGAAGGTCAGCGGCTCGAAATACAACCGGTCCGAGGTGTCATAGTCGGTCGAGACCGTTTCCGGGTTGGAATTGACCATGATGGTCTCAAAGCCCATGTCCTTGAGGGCGAAAGAGGCGTGGCAGCAGCAATAATCGAACTCGATGCCCTGGCCGATGCGGTTGGGGCCGCCGCCTAAGATCATGATCTTCTTCTTTTTTTCGCGGCCTTTGGCATTGAGCAGGGCCTCGTCCTCGGTCTCATAGGTGGAATAATAATACGGCGTATAGGCCTCGAATTCCGCGGCGCAGGTGTCCACGGACTTGAAGGTGGCGATGATGCCCAGTTCCTTGCGCCAATGGCGTATGTCTTTTTCGCTCTTATCCAAAATTTCGCCCAGCTGCGCGTCGGAAAACCCGTATTCCTTGGCCTGGCGCAGCAGCGCCGGGCTTAACGTGCCGGCGGCCGCGGCCGCGGCCTTTAACTGCTCTTCCAGCTCCAGGATCTGCGCGATCTGGTCGATGAACCACACGTCAATTTTGCTTAATGCCGCGACCTGGTCGATGGACCAGCCCTTTTGCAGGGCGTATTTCAAATAGAAAATGCGCGAGGCATTGGGCTCGACCAAACGCAGGCGCACCTTTTCATCGTCGATGTCGCGGAAATCCTGTTTATTGTCCAGGCCCGAATGGTCGATCTCCAAACCGCGCAGGCCTTTTTGCAGGGCCTCCTTGAAGGTGCGGCCGATGGCCATGGTCTCACCCACGCTTTTCATCTGCACGCCTAAAATGTCCTTGGCCTCTGGGAATTTCTCGAAGGTGAAGCGCGGGATCTTGACCACCACATAATCGATGGTGGGCTCAAAGCAGGCCGGGGTCTTCTTGGTGATGTCGTTCTGTATCTCATCGAGCGCATAACCCACGGCGAGTTTGGCCGCGAACTTGGCGATGGGAAACCCGGTGGCCTTGGAGGCCAGCGCCGAGGAGCGCGACACGCGCGGGTTCATTTCGATGACCACCATGCGTCCGTTCTTGGGATCGACCGCGAACTGGATGTTGGAGCCGCCGGTCTCCACCCCGATCTCGCGGATGAGGCGTATGGAGCAGTCGCGCATGTTCTGGTATTCCGCGTCGGTGAGGGTCTGGGCCGGGGCCACGGTGATGCTGTCGCCGGTGTGCACGCCCATGCCGTCCATGTTCTCGATGGAACAGATGATGACCACATTGTCGCTGTGGTCGCGCATGACCTCCAGCTCATATTCTTTCCAACCCTCGATGCTTTCCTCGATCAAAATTTCATGGATCATCGAGCTCTCTATCCCCAAAGCCGCGACGCGCTCGAACTCCTCCAGGTCGCGGGCAATGCCCCCGCCGGTGCCGCCCAATGTGAAAGACGCGCGGACAATGCAGGGAAAACCGATCTGCTCAACGGCCTTCTTGGCCTCCTCGATGTTGTAGGCGAACACGCTTTTGGGCACATCCAGCCCTATCTTGATGGCCGCGGCCTTGAACTCGCTGCGGTCCTCGGCTTTTTTGATGACCTCGTATTTGGCCCCCAGCATCTCAACATTGTATTTGGCCAGGATCCCGCCCTCGTGCAGTTTCATGGCCAGGTTCAACCCGGTCTGGCCGCCCAGGGTGGGCAAAATAGCGTCGGGGCGTTCCTTGGCGATGATCTTCTCGAGGAATTCCGGGGTGAGCGGCTCGACGTACGTCGCGTCCGCGATCTCGGGGTCGGTCATGATGGTGGCCGGGTTGGAATTGACCAGCACCACCTCATAGCCCTCTTCCTTGAGCGCCTTGCAGGCCTGGGAGCCGGAATAGTCGAACTCGCACGCCTGGCCGATGACGATGGGCCCGGCGCCGATGATCATGATCTTCTTGATGTCAACTCGCTTTGGCATGGTCGATCATATCGATGAACTGTTTGAACAAATATTTCGCGTCGTGCGGCCCCGGCGAGCTTTCCGGATGGTACTGGATGGAGAACGCCGGGAATTTCTTGTGCCGTATGCCTTCGATGCTCTGGTCATTGAGGTTGGTGTGGATGACCTCCACCTCGCCCAGGTCAAGCCCTTTGAGGTCCACGCAAAAGCCATGGTTCTGGGAGGTGATGCCGATGCGGCAGCCCTCGAAATCCTTGACCGGATGGTTGGCGCCGTGATGGCCGAATTTCAATTTATAAGTTTTGGCCCCCAGCGCCAGGCCCAGGATCTGGTTGCCCAGGCAGATGCCAAAAATGGGCAAAATACCGAGCGACTGTTTGACCGTATCGATCACATAACCGACCACGGCCGGGTCACCGGGCCCGTTGGAGAGGAACAATCCGTCGGGTTTGATGGCCATGATGTCCTTGACCGTGGCCGTGGCGGGGAACACGTGCACTTCGCAGCCCAAATCCGCAAAAATGCGCAGGATGTTCCACTTGATGCCGCAGTCAATGGCCGCGATCTTGTAGCGGCGCGGGCCCTTGGCTTTCCAGACGTATTTTTTAGGGGTGGTGACTTCCTTGACCAGGTCCGCCCCTTCCATCGACGGGACAGCGTCCAATTTGGCCTTGAGGCTCTTGGGATCGAAATCAACGGTGGAGATGATGGCCTTCATGGCGCCCGCGGAGCGCAAATGGCGGGTGAGGGCGCGGGTGTCCACCCCTTCCATGGCGATGATGTGATTGTCGTTGAGGTAATCGGTGAGGCTTTGGGTGGCGCGCCAGTTGGAGGGGCGGCGGCAGAATTCCTTGACCACGAACCCTTTGACGTGGATCTTGTCGCTTTCCTTGTCCTCGTCATTGACCCCGTAATTGCCGATGAGCGGGTAGGTCATCACGACAATTTGGCCGGTGTAGGAAGGATCGGTGAGGACTTCCTGGTAGCCGCTCATCGCGGTGTTAAAGACAGCTTCGCCTGCAGTTTCTCCGGTTTCTTTTAAAGTCCGGCCCCGGAAAATGGCGCCGTCCTCAAGGTATAATATGGCGTCGTTCATGAAACCTGGGTTTAAAGATCTGTGGGAAATACAAGGCGGGGAACGTTAACTTCCATTGCCCTAGACAATATAGCAGATACTTTTTCTATTATCAAGAATCTTAATATCATTGATCATTCTTAAGGACGCTTTCGACCACGGCCGGGTCCCAGCCGTTGTGGACCAAGTCTTTGGCTAAAGCCGCCCTTTGCTCGGGGGTCTTGTTGCCAAGCAACTCCCGCAATAAACCGTAATTGAATTCCTGCTGGCGGTTAAAACGCGGCCGCCATGGCCTTTCGGTGGAGGGCCGGTTGAGAGCGAACGCGGCCGCGGCGAAGAACAGCGGCAAGGCGATGACGATCAGGGAGCTGACAAAATCAAAAGAAACCTTTGGTTTGAGCAAATACGGTAAAACCAGCAGCACGGCATCCATCAAAAAATGCGCGACAAGGGCGCAAATGAGGCCGAAGCGCAGATACGCGATGCCCAAAATGACACCTAGGCAGGTCACCTCCACCCCCCTAAACCACATGGGATAGACCTCATAACCGGTGTGGCCGAACCCCCAGATGACCGCGCTTAAAAACACGGCCAGCCCGATCGCCAGCCCGCGGCTTTTGAAAAGATTGATGGCGAATAAGCGGAACGTGGTCTCTTCGCTCAAAGAAGCGTACAGCGCCAACAACAGCGCCGTGGCCGCGGGCACCACCGTCGTCGAGGATTGCTGCAGCCAGGTCAATTCATCCCAAACCCCGCAGTAACGGTAGCCCAGGTGGAAAATGAGCGCCTGCGCGCCCAGCAGTATGGCGGCGATGCCATAGCCGGCGGTTATTTGGGCGGCCACGGGCCGGGAATAGAACGAAGACAGGGCCGCGCTTAAGATCCCGCCGTTCTTGCGTTGGGGCGCGGTCTCAAACCGCAATGCCTCCCCCGCCAGGGCGGGCAGGACAAAGGCCAGGACCACAAAAAAAGTGCCGGTGACGCTCTTGACCACCTCCCGCAGGGCAAAGTCGGCGAAGGATTGCGTGGTCGGGTAATCGGACAGGATGTACTGGTAGCCGTTGGCTATCTCAATGAGCATCAAAACAAAGACGGCGATGCCCGCCCCGACATAAAAAGGCCGCACCACCCGGGGCGCCGTGTGCTGTTTGCGGTTGACCACCATCATGATGGCGATGGTCAGCAGCGCCATGTAAAACAGGTGGAACACGAGGACCAGATTCTCGCCAGTCTGTTTCAGGGCGGAAACATAACGGCGAAACCCCTCGGGAATGTCGAGCTTGGCCTTGTCGAAGGTGAGCACATCATTGCCGGAAACCGCGACCTTGGTCAGGAGCCTGCCGCCCTCGCTGCCGTCCCAGGGCACGTTGACATCCCTGGCTTCCCAGGTGAAGATATAATCCACACGGTTCTCGAATTTGCGCACGCTCTCGCCGCGGAAGACATAGTTGGAGGGATCGAAACCGAATTGGGACCTTAAAAAGTCGATGCCGCGGCGAAGCGCCGTGTCCTTGCCCACCACTTCCCGGGCCGCGGTGCTCTCGATGTCATGGAAAAAGCGGACCACCTGCCCCGTCCTGGAACTGATGATGATGCGGAATTCTTCCTTTTGCCGCTCTTTAAAGAAACGCACCGTCCAGAAAAACAAAGGATAGTCCAGGTCTTTGACCAATTGCTGCGAGGCCCTGGTGCCGAGGGTCCTTTGCAAAAAACGGTCGGTGTCATCGTCCACGCTGAAGACGGCGGCGGTTTTATATCCTTTGTTGTCGACCGCGCGCGAGGACAAAAAATCCCGGGCAATATCTATTGCCCGGGACTGGGAAACGGAGAGGTCAATGCCCTGGTAACGCGGCAGGGAAAAAATATACCATGACGCGATACCGAGCAGGGCCAGCAAAACCAGTGCCGTGTTCTTCATATGGCCTTTAAATGTGCGCCACGACCTCGATCTCGACCAGGGAATCTTTGGGGATGCGCGCCACCTGCAGGGTGCTGCGGGCCGGGGCGTTCTCCGGCTTGAAATACTGGGCGTAAATCTCGTTCATGCCCGCGAAATCATTGAGGTCTTTGAGGAACACCGTGGCTTTGACCACCCGCTCCAGCGACGAGCCGCCGGCCTCGACCACGGCCTTGACGTTCTCCAGCGCCTGCTTGGTCTGCTCCTTGATGCCGCCGGGGACCATATTGCCGGAGGTGTCCAGCGGGATCTGCCCCGCGGTGTAGATGAGGTTGCCGATGGCCACGGCCTGGTTGTACGGGCCCACGGGCAAAGACGCTTTATCGGTTTTGATGATCTTCTTGCTCATTGCTCATTTCCTTTCTAAATGTTCGGCGATCGCGGTGCCGGCCGCGTGGCCGCTGGCCCATGCCCACTGGAAATTAAAACCGCCGATCCTTCCGTCCACGTCCAGGATCTCACCGGCAAAGAACAATCCGGATTGGTATTTGGACTCCAGGGTCTTGGGGTCGGCCTCGGCCAGGTCAACGCCGCCGGCCGTGACTTCCGCTTTACTATAGCCAACCACCCCGGAAACCGCAAGCGGATAATGCGTGCAAACCATGACCAATTTCCGGCGGGCCTCTTTGGCCAGCTGGTTCAACAGGCGGGTGCCATCGATGCCGGCCTTGGCCAGGAGCGCATAGGCCAGCCGCTCGGGCAGCAGGCCGGAGAGAAAATTCTTGAGAGACTTCTTGGGGTGCTGTTCCTGGGCCTTGTGCACAAAAACTTCGAAGCGTTCCGTGTTCTGCGATGGGAGAAAGTTGGCGAAGAGCTGGGGCTGTTCTTCTTTCGCCCCGTTTACCTCTGCAACCGGGGCTGCTTGTATTTGCAATAGTTCCGCCGCAAGCCAGTGGCGGCTGATGTCCAGCGCGGCCGGGCCGCTGAAGCCCAAATGGGTGAATAGAAAATCATCCCTGATGGTCTTGTGTTTCTTCCCGGTAACGAACAGCGTCAGCACGACGGGCAGGCTGATGCCGGATAATTTCTTGAAGTCCGCGTCATCGGTGGTCAATGGGGTCAAGGCCGGCATGGTGTCGAGCACCGTATGGCCGAAGGACTGGGCGATGCGATAGCCCGTGCCGTCGCTGCCGGTGGTGGGATAGGAAAGCCCGCCGGTGGTCAGGGCCACGGTCCTCGTCTGGTACGTGAACCCCTCCCCTTTGATCGTAAAAATACCTCCTTCCACCGCGACCGCCAGGACCTTGTGCTCATTTTTGATCTCAACGCTCTGTTTAGTACATTCCGCCACCAGCGCATCCAAAACCGTTTTTCCGGAATGAGTGGTGGGAAAATATTTTTGGGTCGCCTCCAGGACCAGTTCCACCCCCAGATCGTTGAAGAACCGGATGGCCTGGCGGTTGTCGAAGGCACGCAGGATGTTGCGCACGCGCATCAGCTGATGGCTGTTGTAATCTTTTTCGCTGACCTCTTTATTGGTGACATTGCAGCGCGTACCGCCGGACATGAGGATCTTGGCGCCGGTCTTTTTCTGCCCGTCGAGCAGGAGTATTTTGAGCCCGGGGCCATTTTTAGCGGCGGCAATGGCGGTCATCAAACCCGCGGCGCCCGCGCCGATGATGATGCAATCGTAGATCATAAGATGCGGGCCGTTATGGCGGCCAGATAACTTTCTTTGAAGGTGTTGGTGCCGGGAAAATCCAGGTCCTGCCCGGCGCGCTCCATGTTCTTGATGCCACGGCCGGCAGCGGCGTGTTTGACCATGCGTTCCAGGGCCGCGTGGTCCAGGCCATTGAAATTCGTGGCGATGAATACCGCTCCGCCGGGCTCAAGGGCGAGCACGGCATCGGCCAAAACCCGCGGCAGGTCTTTTTTGATCTGGAACACTCCCCCGCCGCCGCGGGCAAATGAGGGCGGATCGACGATGATCAGGTCAAAACGGTTCTGTTTTTTGGCCGCTCTTTTCAGGTAAGCGGCCGCGTCCGCGCGGATAAATTCTGTTCCCGGCGGAGAAAGGCCGTTGAGCTTATAATTTTCCAGGCCGCGCTCAAGGGTTTTTTTGCTGATGTCCACATTGACCACTGCCCGCGCCCCGTTGGCGGCCGCGTGCACCCCGAACGAACAGGTATAAGCAAAACAATTGAGCACGCGTTTGGCTTTGGCCATCTTTCCTATCCTGTGGCGATTAGCGCGCATGTCCAGGAACAAACCGGTATTGAGCCCGTCATCGAGGTCGACGGCGAATTTCAGGCCATATTCCTCAACGATGGTCCCGGGCCCGGCATCGTCGATCAGGACTTGGGTACGGATGGCGTCGGGGACGGCCGCGCTGGAATGGCTGCGGTCCTTGAGGATAAAGTACTCTGGCTTAAAATTGCTTTTTATGAGATCCGTCAACATCTCCGCGCGACCAAGCCAGGCCGCATCGAACACCTGGGCTGCGAAATGCCGGTCGTATTGTTCCAGGACCAGGCCGGGCAGGCCGTCGCCGCGGCCATTGACCAGCCGCAGGGCATTGGTGACCTTGCGCAAGGGCAGGCGTTTACGCAGGGCGGCTTGCAGTAAATGGTTCATAGGTCCTTGAGCATGCCTTCGATGACGCGCCGGCACTGGCGGGTCGGGCAGTCATTATACGCCAGCTCCAGCCGGCGCTCATAAATGTCGTCGGCGGTGATCGCCATTTCCGCACGCACGGCATAGGCCACCTGGGCGCGGATGGCCGGGGAACAGGAACAGATCCTGGCCTTCAAAGAAGCGTCCGTGCGGGTCAATGCCAGGACATCCTCGAAACGGCTGCCGTAAACGGACATCAAATGGCCCACCGACTCGGCCTCGACGCCGTAACGCAAGGCGATGGGTTTGACTTCCTCATGCCCCAGCCCGCTGCCCACCAGCGTGTAGTGTTCCCCGGCGGGCAAATGGCCGGCCAATTCCGGCAGGACTTTGGCGATGCATTCCAGGGCAATGCTGCGGTAGGTGGTGTATTTGCCGCCCATCACGTAATAGATGCCGGAGAAATTGCGCTCAATGACATGCTTGCGGGAAACTTTCGACGGGGAACCGCGCTCATAGACCAGCGGCCGCAGTCCCGCGAAGGTGGTGATGATGCGCTCGCGCGATAAATGGAGCGATGGGAAGATCGCGGCGGCCTGGCCCAACAAATAATCGATGTCCGCCTCCTCCACGCGCACCTCATCGGCGGGACCGGAATAGTCGGTGTCGGTCGTGCCGATGAGCATGTTGCCCTTGAAGGGAATGATAAAAAAAATGCGGTTGTCTTTTTTGTTCTGCAGCAGGAAGGCATTCTCGCCGGCATTGCCCCGGCAGACGATGTGCGCGCCCTTGGTGGGCCTTAAACGCCCCCGTGTTTTAGGTGTGTCTTTGCGCCGCAGTTCATCGGACCACGGCCCGGCGGTGACGATGGTCTTTTGGGCCATGATCTCAACGGTATCGCCGGACAACGTGTCCTTGACGCGCGCGCCAACGGCCTTGCCGTCTTCTTTGATGAATTCGACCATTTCGGCGTAATTGGCCGCGTCCACCCCGCGCTTGAGGGCCATCAGGACATTTTCCAGGCATATGCGGGCGTCATCCATTTGCGCGTCGAAATACGAAACCCCGCCGACCAAACCCTCTTTCTTCAAGGCCGGGGCCAGCTGCAGGACCTCTTCCTTCGACAAATTCGCGTGGGAGCCCAAAGTGTATTTGCCGCTCAACACATCGTAAAGCCACACGCCCGCTCTCATCATCCACAGGGGCCTTCCCTGCCCGCGATAAACCGGGATGATAAAGCGCATGGGCTTGACCAGGTGCGGCACGTTCTTCCACTGGATAAAACGTTCTTTGAGGGACTCTGCGACCAGGTCGAACTCGAAATTCTCGAGGTAGCGGATGCCCCCGTGCAGGAGCTTGGTGGATTTGCTGGATGTGCCGGAAGCCCAGTCGTTCTTTTCGACCAGCGCGACGCGGGCGCCGGCCGCGGCGGCCAGGTTGGCGATGGCCGCGCCGTTGATCCCCCCACCGATGACCAGCAGGTCGTAGCGTTTCTTGGAAAATCGGGAAAAGTCGCGGCTCATGCGTTGATCAGTTTTTCTTTCTTGGGCTTAGGGGTGGCTTTGATGGCGCATTCCCTCACCAGGGCCCGCGTGCGGGTCATGCTGTTCTCCTGGTAAACCAGGACCACCGGCCGGCGGGTGCGCGTGTAGCGCGCGCCTTTGCCGTCATTGTGCATTTTAAAGCGCCGGTCCATGTCATTGGTCACACCGGTGTATAAACTCCCGTCGCTGCAGCGCACGATGTACACGCACCAATCGCGCTTAAGGCGCTTGGCCTTTTTTGCTTTGCGCACCATGCCTGCCAGCATTCTTTTGTATTTCGGGGTCACAGCAGTGTCCTCTGCACGGCTTTTTGCCAGCCCACATATTTTTCCTGCACTTGGGATCCGGGCATGGACGGCCGGAACGTACGGTCTACCCCGCGCATGGCGGCCAGGTCTTTGGGACGCCACAGCCCGGCCGTGACGCCTGCCAAATGCGCGGCGCCGGACACGGTGGTATCCACCATTTTGGGCCGTACCACCGCGGCGGAAAGAATGTCGGCCTGGAACTGCATGAGGAAATCATTGCGGCAGGCGCCCCCATCGACGGCCAAAGACCTGATCTTAAGCCCCGATTCACGGGCCATGAGATCGAACACATCCTTGGTCTGGTAAGCCATGGATTCGACGGCGGCGCGGATGATGTGGTTGACGTTCGTCCCCTGGGTCAAGCCGGTGATGGTCCCCCGCGCGTGCGGGTCCCAGTACGGCGCGCCCAACCCCACAAAGGCCGGGACAAAATAAACCCCCGCGGTGTCTTTGACCGCCGCGATGGCTTTTTCCGTCGAGGAAGAATCGGGGATGGCTTTCAATCCATCGCGCAGCCACTGCACCACGGCCCCGGCGATGAACACCGACCCTTCCAGCGCGTAGACCGGATGGCCAAAGGCATCGCAGGCGATGGTCGACAAAAGCCCGTGCCGCGAAATGCGCAGGCGCTGGCCGGTATTGAGCACCATGAAACAGCCGGTGCCATAGGTGTTCTTGACATTGCCCGACGCGAAACATCCTTGTCCGTATAAAGCGGCCTGCTGGTCGCCCATGACCGCGGTGATGGGGATCCCCGCGGCCAAGCCGGCTATCTGGCGCGTATGGCCGAACACGTGGCCGGACGGGAAAACTTCCGGCAGTAAACCGGACGGGACATCGAATATCTTCAGCAGGCGCTCGTCCCACTTTTTTGTACGGATGTTCAAAAGCATGGTGCGCGAGGCATTGGTCAAATCGGTCGCGTGCACTGCCCTGCCGGTGAGATTGTAAATAAGCCAGGTATCGACGGTGCCGAAACAGGCTTTGCCGGCTTTTGCTTTGGCCCGAAGGCCGGGCACATGCTCGAGCAGCCATTGCAGTTTGGTGGCGGAAAAATACGGGTCCAGGCGAAGACCCGTCGAGGATCGGATAGTTTTAAGGTGGCGCTGCAGGCCCGGGCGGGCGCATTGGTCCGCGGTGCGGCGGTCCTGCCAGACAATGGCCCGGTATAGGGGTTTGCCGGTGGCCCGGTCCCAGACAATGGTGGTCTCGCGCTGGTTGGTGATGCCGATGGCCGCGATCGAACGCGGGTCTATGCGGGCCGAGGCAACGGCGCGGCGTACGACCGCTTCGACCGAATCCCAGATCTCGTCGGGTGAATGTTCCACCCAGCCGGGTTTGGGGTAGTACTGTTTGAATTCTTTGTATGCTTTGGCGACGCAACGGCCGCGGAGGTCAAAAACGAAAGCCCTGGAGCCGGTCGTGCCCTGGTCGATGGCTAGGATGTGGCGCTTCTGGTCGGGGGACACGTTTTATTATAGCAGAACTTAGGCGGGGCTGGCGACTTTTGCGGACAAATAACTGTGCACGCCTTCGGCGGCGACGCGGCCTTCATGGATGGCCCACACGACCAAAGACTGGCCGCGGGTCATGTCCCCGGCGGTGAACACGCCGGGCACGCTGGTCATCTTGGAGGCATCGGCCTTGACATTGCCGCGGGCATCGAGCTCGACGCCCAGTTCATCCAGCATGCCTTTCTTGACCGGGCCCGTGAAACCCATGGCCAATAACAGCAGGTCGCATTCCATCTCGAATTCGGAACCGGGGACCTCGCTCATCTTCATCTGTCCCGTGGCCGGGTCCCTGAGCCACTGCAGGCGCACGCCGTGCAGTTTCTTTAATTTGCCGCCCGCGCCGGTCAATTTCTTGGTGAGGATGGCATAATCGCGGATGGCGCCTTCTTCGTGGGAGGAGGATGTGCGCAGGACAAACGCCCAGTTCGGCCACGGATTGTCATTGGCCCGTTGTTCGGGCGGCTTGGGCATGAGCTCGAATTGGTGCACGCTGGCCGCGCCCTGGCGGTTGGCGGTGCCCACACAGTCGCTGCCGGTATCGCCGCCGCCCAACACCACGACCTTTTTGCCTTTGGCGGTCACTTGCGACATCGACGCCGGGCGGATCTGCAGGACATTGTCCGCGCAGGTGTTCATGAATTTCTCGACGGAATAGTTGTTGTTGCGCAAATTCTGCTGGGGCAGGTAATACATGGCCTGCACGACCCCTTCCAGCTCGCGGCCCGGGATGGGCAGTTCGCGCGGGGCCTCTGCCCCGCCGCACAGGACGACCGCATCATGTTTGGACCGTATCTCTTTGGCGGACACATTGACCCCGATGTACTGGCCGGTCTTGAACACGACGCCTTCTTCGGCCATGCGCTTGATGCGGCGCTCGACGATCCATTTTTCCAGCTTGAAATCAGGGATGCCCAAAGTCAACAGCCCGCCGATGCAATCGTTCTTTTCATAAACAGTGACCTTGTGGCCTTTTTTATTGAGCTGGTCGGCGCAGGCCAGGCCCGCGGGACCGGAGCCGATGACCGCCACCTTCATGCCGGTGCGCTGCTTGGGCGGCCTGGGCTTGATCCAGTTCTTGTTGTAGGCGTGCTCGACGATGGCCAGCTCGATGTTCTTGATGGTCACCGGCGGGGCATTGATGCCCAAAACGCAGGAATTCTCGCACGGGGCGGGACAGATGCGGCCGGTGAATTCCGGGAAGTTGTTGGTCTTATGCAGGCGTTCGATGGCCTCTTCCCAGCGGTCGCGAAAAACCAGGTCGTTCCAGTCCGGGATGATATTGCCGATGGGGCAACCGTTCTGGCAGAACGGCACGCCGCAGTCCATGCAGCGGGCCCCCTGCTCACGCAGTTCTTTCTCGGCGGGAAGCTCAATGAATTCCTTGAAATGCCGCACCCGCACGTCCACCGGCTGCTTATGGTATTCCTGCCGGTCATATTTCATGAACCCTTTGATGTCGCCCATTATTTGCCCGCCTTCACGGCCGGCGGGGCTTCGGCCTTGATATTCTCCGCCTCTTCCAGGACCCGGCGGTAATCGCGCGGGTAGATCTTGATGAATTGCGGCACCACCGCGTCCCAGTTCTTGAGCAAGCCCCTGGCCACGGCGCTGTCGGTGGCATTGGCGTGCTTTTCGATAAGGTTCTTTAATTCCACAATGTCTTTGGGCTCATTGAGCGGGAACAGGTCCACCATGCCCATGTTGCAGTTCTTGTGGAAGGCGCCTTTCGGGTCCCAGACATAGGCGATGCCGCCCGACATACCCGCGGCGAAATTGCGCCCGGTGGGCCCGATCACGACCACGCGGCCGCCGGTCATGTACTCGCAGCCATGGTCGCCCACGCCTTCGACCACCGCATTGGCGCCGGAGTTGCGCACGGCGAAACGTTCGCCGGCCAGGCCGCGGAAGAACACTTCCCCGCTGATGGCCCCATACAGCACCACATTGCCGACGATCATATTGTCCTGCGGCACAAAGGTCGAGGCCTTGGGAGGATAAACGATGATGCGCCCGCCGGAGAGCCCTTTGCCCACATAGTCATTGGCCTCACCCTCCAGAGTCAAAGTGACCCCATGGGCCAAAAACGCGCCGAAGCTCTGCCCGGCCGCGCCGTTGAACTTGATGTGAATGGTGTTCTCGGCCAAGCCCTTGAGGCCGTATTTGCGCGCGATCACCGACGAGAGCATGGTGCCCACGGTGCGGTTGACATTGCGGATGCCGGTCTCGAAGGTCACCGGTCTTTGCGCCTCGATGGCCTCTGCGCAGCGCTCGATCAATTGATTATCCAGGGCTTTCTCCAAACCATGGTCCTGGGTGGACGTATGGCGGATGGCAATGCCCTTGGGCACATCGGGTTTATGCAGGATATTGGTCAGGTCCACGCCCTTGGCTTTCCAATGGTCGACGGTGTCCCTGGTGTCGAGCATGTCGACGCGGCCGACCATGTCCTCGAATTTCTTGAAACCCAGTTCCGCCATGATCTCGCGCACTTCCTCGGCGATGAAGGTGAAATAGTTCATCACATATTCGGGTTTGCCGTCGAATTTCTTGCGCAGCACCGGGTCCTGGGTGGCGATGCCCACCGAGCAGGTGTTGAGGTGGCATTTGCGAAGCAAAATGCAGCCCATGGTCACCAGAGCGGTGGTCGAGAAACCGAATTCATCGGCGCCCAGCATGGCGGCAATGGCCACGTCCCGCCCGGTCTTTAACTGACCGTCGGTCTGCACGCGGATGCGCCCGCGCAGGTCGTTCATGACCAGGACCTGCTGGGTCTCGGCAATGCCCAGCTCCATGGGCAGTCCCGCGTGTTTGATGGAGGTCTGCGGCGATGCGCCGGTGCCCCCTTCGAAACCGGAGATCAGCACATGGTCGGACTTGCCTTTGGCCACGCCGGCTGCGACCGTGCCCACGCCCACTTCAGCGACGAGCTTCACCGACACCATGGCCTGCGGGTTGGCGTTCTTAAGGTCATGGATCAGCTGGGCCAGGTCCTCGATGGAATAAATATCATGGTGCGGCGGCGGGGAAATAAGCCCCACCCCCGGCGTGGTGTGACGGGTCCTGGCAATTTCTTTGGAAACTTTATGCCCGGGCAACTGGCCGCCCTCGCCGGGCTTGGCGCCCTGGGCCATTTTGATCTGCAATTGATCGGCATTGACCAGGTATTCGATGGTCACGCCGAAACGGCCTTGCGCCACCTGCTTGATGCGGCTGCGCTTCCAGTCGCCGTTGGGCTCTTTCACATAACGCTCCGCGTCCTCACCGCCCTCGCCGGTGTTGGAGAATCCCCCTAAACGGTTCATGGCAATGGCCATGGTTTCATGGGCTTCCTTGGAAATGGAACCATAGCTCATGGCGCCGGTGGCAAAACGCTTGACGATCTCCGAAGCCGGTTCCACCTGGTCCAGAGGAATGGCGTGCCCGGTCTTGAATTTCATCAAACCGCGGATGTTCGCGATGACCTTGTCCTGGTCATTGACCGACTTGGAATACTGCTTGAACACTTTATAATTGCCCGAGCGCGTGGCATGCTGCAGCAACGCGATGGTCGTGGGGTTCAATTGATGGTATTCGGCTTCCTTGCGCCAGGCATATTCCCCGCCCTCCTCGAGCATACTGTCTTCCGACGGAAATGCTGGATAGCCATTGTCATGGCGCTTGAGGGCCTCCGCGGCCACGGTCTCGATGCCGATGCCGCCGATCCTCGACGGTGTGGCGGTAAAGTATTGCTCGATCAGCCGCTCGCCCAGGCCCACGGCCTCAAAGATCTGCGCCCCGCAGTAGGACTGGATGGTCGAGATGCCCATCTTGGAGATGATCTTGTAAAGCCCCTTGTGGCAGGCTTTGAGGAAATTCTTCTGCGCTTCCTTGAAAGTTATTTTCTCCTCGAATTTGTCCTCGAGGATCATGGCCTCGATGGATTCGAACGCCAGGTACGGATTGACCGCGTTGGCGCCATAGCCGATGAGCACGGCAAAATGGTGCAGTTCGCGGGCCTCGCCGGTCCTGACCACGATGCTGGCCTTGGTGCGCGTGCCCCGGCGGATCAAATGATGGTGCAGGGCGGCGCAGGCCAGCAGCGACGGGATGGCGACATTTTTGGCGTCGGCCTTGTGGTCGGAGAGCACGAGGATGCTGTAGCCGCCGGCGATGGCCTCGTCGGCTTTCCGGGAAATTTCCGACAGCGCGGCCTCCAGGCCCCTGGCCCCGTCTTCCCTCGGGAACAGCATGGGGATATTGATGCTTTTCAAGGTCCCGTTATCGACATGGATGATCTTTTCCAGTTCCTCATTGGTCAAAATGGGCCGCTGGATCCAGAGCCGGTGCGCGTGCGCCGGGGTTTCCTCGAGCAAATTACCCTCGGGGCCCAGCATCACGTCCTCGGCCATGATGATCTCTTCGCGGATGGCATCGACCGGCGGATTGGTGACCTGCGCGAAGAGTTGTTTGAAATAATCGTACAGCAGTTTCGGCCTGTCGGAGAGCACGGCCAGGGGCGTATCCGTGCCCATGGAGCCGGTGGCCTCTTCCCCCAGGGCCATCGGGGTCAGCAGCATTTTCAGGTCCTCGATGGTGTAACCAAAAGCGCGCTGGCGCGCGAGTAAAGTCTTTCGGTCGAGCCCCTGCACTTTGCCGGGTTCAGGCAAGGCGCGCAGGTCCACGATATTGTCCTTGAGCCACTGGCCGTAGGGCTGGCGGGTGGCATAGGTCTCCTTGATCTCTTTGTCGTCGATGATGCGGCCTTCTTTGGTGTCGACCAGGAACATCTTGCCCGGCTGCAGGCGGCCTTTGAACAGCGCCTTCTCCGGCGCCACCGGCAACACACCGGCCTCGGAAGCCATGATGACGATGTCATCGCTGGTGACCACATAACGCGAAGGACGCAGGCCGTTGCGGTCAAGCACCGCGCCCACATAACGCCCGTCGGAGAAAGCGATGGAAGCCGGGCCGTCCCAGGGCTCCATCAGGCAGGAATGGTATTCATAGAAGGCGCGCTTGACCGGGTCCATTTCCTGGTGCCCGCTCCAGGCCTCGGGGATCATCATCATGATCGCGTGCGGCAGCGAACGGCCGGAAAGCACCAGCATTTCCAGCACATTGTCGAAGGTGGCGGTGTCCGAGCCGTTGGGCACGACCACGGAAAGCACTTTGGGAAGGTCCGCCCCGAAGGCTTTGGAAACGAATTGTTTCTCGCGCGCGTGGATCCAGTTGATGTTGCCGCGCAGGGTATTGATCTCCCCGTTGTGGGCGATGTAGCGATACGGATGCGCCAGGGCCCAGCTGGGGAAGGTGTTGGTGGAATAGCGCGAATGGATGAGGGCGATGGCCGAGGTCATGGTCTCATCGGCCAGGTCCTGGAAGAAACGGTCGACCTGCTCGGCCATGAGCTGGCCCTTGTAAACCAGGGTATGGCTGTTGAGCGAGCAGAAATAATAATAATTTTTCTGCGGCAGCGTCGAGTAATAGACCTTGTTCCACAGGCGTTTGCGGATCACGTACAGCTTGCGGTCGAAATCCTCGGGTTTGGTCTTCTTGCCGCGGGCGATGAAGAGTTGTTTGAAGGCCGGCATGACCGAGCGGGCCACCTGGCCGATCCGGGCAGGCTCATGCGGGAGGGCGCGCCAGCCGATGAGCTTCTGGCCTTCCTCGTGGATGATGTGCTCGGTCCATTGCTCGATGACGTTGCGGTCATCGAGGGAAGTGGGCAGGAACACCAGGCCGCAGCCATAGTCGCCTTCGGGGGGAAGAGTGATGTCCTGTTTGGCCATTTCCTTGCGCAGGAACGCGTCGGGCATCTGGATCATGATCCCCGCCCCGTCGCCGGTCTCGGGATCGCACCCGCAGGCGCCGCGGTGGGCAAGGTTCTCCAGAATCTGCACGCCCTGGCGGATGATGTCGTGGGATTTTTTGCCCTTGATATTGACGATAAAGCCCACCCCGCACGCATCATGCTCATGCGCGGGATCGTAGAGGCCCTGTTTCTGTGGAAAACCCGGTTGGTTCATTGTCGTCGGCTCATTAGAGAAACTCGATATTTTATACTCATTCTTTGTAAAATGCAAAGGAAAACTAGGGGAGGAGAGACTGCACGTCAGCGACGGGAGTGATGCTGAAGATGACCGGGGTCAGGGCCCCGATGCCCTGGGCGCGGATGCGCTCGATGGCGGCGGGATCGATGTCCATTTCAACCCCATCGCCGCCCTTGCGCAGGACCCAGTTGATGTTGCCGGTGTTCAGGTCGATGCCCCCTGTGGGGCTTGCCATTAACGCCATGTCTTCCTGCTTGCGGACGACCTGGAATCTTTTCTCATCCACCTTTGCCGCCATGGCCTGGTCGGCCAACGTATGCTTGAGCACATCAATGGCGGAACCCTGTTTGGAAAGGATCTCGACGCCCAATCCCAGAGCTTCCCTTTGCTGTGCCACATCCGGGTATCCTTCGGACCATATCACCATTTTCATGCCGGGAGAAGTCGCCTTGACTTCTTTGGCCAATTCCACCCCATCCATATGGGGCAAGTGCAGATCGCTTAAGATAATGTCCACCGGATCGATGGCCAGCACATCCAGGGCATCTTCGGCAGTCTCCACCCACATGGCCTCAGCCCCGGCGTCATATAAAATCCCCGCGATGGCATCCGCCGTATTGACATCGTCCTCAACGATCAGTACTCTTTTACCCTTAAGGTCAGTACCCTGGGCAATCTGGGCATTGTCCCTGGTCTTTGTCCCGGCGTAAATGGCCACAGGGTCCCTGGCCCTCCTGTCCCGGCCTTTCATCTCCTGCAACATCCGGGCAAAACCATTGGCCCCGCCCCCGCCGACAACGATAAAACTGCCTCCCGTCTCAAAAATATCTTCCATGGATTTCTCGTCGATAAAACGCCGGTCGTGCCCTTTCTCTTTGCGGAAAACGACCCATCCCCCATCGACGTAAGGCAGTTCCTTCACGCCGAGCTTGGGGGTCGCGCCTTCCATCTCGAGCAGCATGATGGAAGAAAGGGAAACCGCCGTGGTCCAGTCCTCGTTGCGCACCACCCCTTCTTTGAGCCCCAGTTGCGCCGCCGGCACTTTTGTAAGGCCGCTGCGGCCGTCTTCCAGGATGTCGTTGCGCAAGAACGACTGGTTGATCAACAAATAATCGCCCTCTTTCATTTTCCCGACCATCTTGGCATAGAACGAGGCGTACGCCGTGGCAGAGGAACTGTCCCCGACAACTTTGACAATATACCCGACGGGCTGGGTGGTCTTGGGCGGCTCGAACGTTCCCACTTCGCGGTTCTCAAAGAATATGTCGACCGGCTTGCCTTCCTTGCTGCGGACGGCCTTGACCCTTGTATGCACATCCGGCTCTTTGAACGGCGGCGCCACATAACTGCCGAAATGCACAGGGTCGACCATGTGCACTTCCCGCACATTGCTGAAGTCCCCGTTGACCATGTTCGCGGGAGTGTCGTGATCCTCGCCGGAGCCGATGTAATACAGCCGTGTCACCTGCTTTGCCGCCATCGCTTTATCCGCGCCGCCTGGTTCTTCAAACCTGTCTTCCCCTATTTTTTGTTCAATGAAATCATGGTCTCCCGCTGTCGTTTTCTCAAAAATGACCCATCCTTTTTCAACATAAGGCAGCCCGTCGGTGTCCCGCAACAAGGAGGGGGCGGGGATCTCCTCATATGTGCCGTCGAGGTCCATGACCCCTCCAAAGGCGGACATCCAGGCCCCGCCCCAGGCCCGCTGCGCGATCTTCCCTTCTTCCAGCCCGGTTCCCCCTCCTGACGGGACGACGGTGAGCCCGCTCCTCTGGTCTCCAAGGACATCGTTCCTTAAATATGCTTTGCTGACAAATAAATAGTCCCCCACATGCATCTTTTTGATCAAAGAGGCGTAGAAAGAGGCGCTGATGCTCATGGCTGAATTCTTACCGGGGACTTTAACGATATACCCCGCCGGCTCGTCCGTGGTGAGCGGCTCGAATGTCCCCGCTGAACGGTCATCAAGAACCACCGCCAACCTTCGATCCTCCGTTACCATAATTCCCTCTTTACTTTTCAAGACGCTTTTATCTCTCTGATAAAGGGGGTCGATCATGTTGATCGCCCTGACATTAGGAAGGGAAGATGCCGCCATCGCCACGGGCGTTTCGATATCATGCCCCGACCCGATGTAATACAGCCGCGTCACCTGCCCTGCCGCCCTGGCCGGGTCGCCTTTGAGCATTCCCAAAAATTGGGGCAAAATGCGAAGGCCCGCTTGCAATGAGCCGGTCAAGTGCGGGCCCGGCGGTACTTCAATGCCGCGGCTACGCTCCTGGCGCACCGACGGGCCGAGTATATTGAGCAAGGCATCGCTGTCGGCCTTGGGGGTCAGCTCATCATTGTCCACGATGACCATCGTGCCGGAACCGGAAAGCTTGGGATGGGCCGCGGCCAGCCGGTCGAGGTAAATGTCCTGTATCGCCGACGAGAACGCTTCCGGTGTGATGCCCTGGCGGGCAAAAAATTCCTGTATGGGCGCGTAGCGCGGCCCGGGGGTCCAAAGCAAATGCGCGTAATTGACCACCGGGACCATGGTGAATAATTTCTGCACCTGCGGATCGAGCAGGTAAACACCCGTCACAATGCTTCCCGTCACGCTTTGCCCGGTCACGGCCAGGCGGGAGGCATCGATCTCCGGACGGGCCGCGGCCCAGCGCACCGCCACCATGGTATCGGCCATGGATTGCAGGATGAAGTCCTTGAACCTTTGCGGCGTCAAGCCCGAGGCCACATAACGCTCGACGGTGTTCATGTCGGCCCCAAAGGAAGAACGTTTGCCGTACAAAGGCATGCCCACCTCCAGGACCGCGACGCCATGCGTGGCCAGGTACAGGGACACAAAGCGGGCAAAGGGATCTTGGTCGAAATAACTGGCGATCACCGCCACCGGGAATTTCCCTTCTCCCTTGGGCAGGAAATACCGGGCATAGACCTGTTCCGTTTTCTCGAAAGCCGGCACAAGCACCGGCGAGGGAAAGGTCAGGGCCTGGATGGTAAAAGGCAGTTCATCGGCGGGAGCGGTCTTTAACCGGTTCTCGGTCTCGAGTAACTGGTCGATGGCCGGAAAATCCATGCCCATGGCATTCTTGGCCTGGAGCAGGATGTATTGGAGGCTTTGGTCCTGGGCCCATGCCTGCATTTCCTGCTTGGAAAGCGGCCGCAGATGATAATCGACGGCGTGGACGTTGCCGTCGCTGCCGCGCTCGACCTTGAGCGTTCCCTCATTTTCCGCGGAGACAAAATGCATCGTTTGGGAAAGGTCCAGACCCGGGATGACAGCGGTATCCGTCAACAACAGCGCTTTTTTGGTTTCAGCATTGAACTGGTCGATCAAAGGCCGCAGCCCCGCGGCTTCTTTGCGCAGGGCCTCACGGATATCGCTCAAGTCCCTGGTTTCGATATCTTCGGTTTTCGGCTTGCTGGTCATCAGCCCTACAGTGGTGGCTATCGACCCGTCGTTCTTTAGGAAAGCCCTGTAAGGAAGTTTATACTTGCGGATCACATCATCGAGATAATATTTGGCCCACACTTTGTGGGGATAGGATAGTCCCCCGCCCAGCTTCAGCACTTTGGCCATGTCCTCCGACGGGGCCTGGAAGAATCCCCTGTCCGGGCCGGCCAAATCTTTCAACAAAGCCCTCATGCCGCGCCACTGCACCGTAAAAGAACCGGCGTTGAATGTTAAGAAATGCCTGATGTCGCGGTCCAACTGCCGCGCCGTATCGATCTCGCTGTAACCGTTGGCGGGGTCCGACAGGAAGGACAACAGGTCCAAAAGCTCCTGGGTGTGCTGCGGCTGTTTGATCCCGGAATGGTATGTAAAGAATTGCCGCAGGGCCCAGCGCAACTTCCTGATCTTCATGAAGCGTTCCCTGGCTGTGGTATCATCCACGCCGAAGAAGAAATCCCGGCTGGAGATCTCCGTCGACATAAAATCGCTGACGGCCGGCGGCAGGGCTACCATCGCCCCGTCGGCCTTTAATATCCCCCTGTCTTCCGGCAGCAGGCCGGACACCCGCCCAATAGTGTCTTTGCCCAGGAGCGCCAGGAAATTCCCCTTGCGCAGGACGATCCTTCCCGCGATGACCCCGTCCCTGTATGTCCGTTGTTTCCTGTGCTGGATCTCAACGTACCGGTCGCTCTGTTCGGCATGCTCTCGCTTCGCCTTTATAAATGAATAGTCCTTGGTGTCGCTCTCCAGCGCGACCAGCCGGACATGGCCCATGCCCGGCTCATATTTTGCCAGCCATATCCCCGGACCGACGACGTACAGATTTATGGCATCGATGATCTCGTCCGCCCCTTTGACCCCCCTGTCCTTGAGCGTCGCCTTGAACCGGTCCATCTTTTCGGCGAACGAGGTCAAGGACCCCAGTTCCTCGGAAGACATCTCCAGTCCGATACTGCCGATCTTATATTTTTCCACGATCTCTTTTAAAATTTCCACTTTCCGCTTGTAGGCCGCCAGGAACGGCCGGGCCTCCCCGAGGATGGGCCTGGCGAACGTTTCCCACGCCCTGTTGTCGTGTATATATTCCGAGGGATATTTGACCCTGTTTTCCAGCAACGGCAGGGCAAGCGGCGGGGCTGGATGGACCTCATGTTCCATAAAAACAACATTGTTCTCCGACGGCCCCCGGACCACGGTCAGCGGCTCTCCGGAAGCAACAGGACTTGCGCCGGGCGTCCCCAACACAACGGCGGATGACGCGGCGCCGGCCAGGAACGCCCTCCTGTCGACGGACGTCATCGCGGCGTCTTTCTTGCGCATGGTCTCTAAATACCCCTCCCATTGTGTTCCCTTGGAAGCTGGCACGTAAACGCGGACCGTATGCGCATGGGCGGAATCAGCCAGCGGTTCCTCAAGCATGGACTTTATCATCAGGTCCGGAATGCCGGAATCCCGCCTTATGTCCGCCGGGGTCATGTCGTCCCGGTTGATCATAATGTCATAGTAGAGTCCGAACTTGGCCCCGGAACGGGCAAAACTGCTCTGGTCTTTGCGTATGAGCGTAACGGCGGGGCGGCCATGAGAGGATGCTTCCGGCGACGCGGGCGGCTCGATGGAAACGCCGGCTTTAAAAACGACCAGCGCCGTAAATACGGCGGAAGCAAAGAACGTGACCGGGTCCATTTTTCTTATCGTCGGATGCGCCGCCATGGCCGCGTCCACCCCACCCGAGAAGTACTTGCGGGGGATGGTCTTGCCCTGGGATGTGTCTTCTTTAATAAAGTTAAACACGCCCTTTTTGTAGGCGGAGAGGTATCTTTGGTATATCTCTTCTTTGACGTTGGGGTTGGCAAGGTCAATGCCTTTAACTGTGCTTTTGTCGGAGTAGACCTGATTAAGCAGGGCGTTCTTAAGGCTGTTCTTATACCAGCTGGCAAGGATAAGGGAATTGAATATTTGTCTTAAAGGGGCGAAGTTTTTACCTGTGTTGACCTCACGTTCGAGTTCGGGGAGGATGATCTCTTTGATGATCTTGGAGCTGGCAGAACTGTTCTGGGCGGAAAGGTTGGCTTTGTTGTTCTTTGTTAAAGCTAAGTAATCTTCTTCCAGCATGACCTTCAAGTGGGAGTCCACCACAAAGGCGCTGTTGTTCTTTTCGAACACCTCTGCTTTATCCGCCATGATCCAGACCTTGTTGAAGGTGTTGACGGGTATCTGGGCATTGGGACCATAGAGTTCTTTGGTCTTTGAGTAGACCTTATCCCAGAAGGTCTTGCCTAATTGCTTCTCCGGGTAGATAAGGGATGCGGTAAGCTGCTTTAATATGTAGTCCTGGGCTAAAAGGTCCCTTCCCATCTCGGTCTGGGATAGGGCCTGGGGAATGGTGCGGTCCTTCTCATAGGGAGAGAGGTTGACCCACAGGTCTTTTTCAGGGATGGCCAGAGAGGCCAAGAAGTACTTGATGAGCTTCTCTCCTTCCTGCTTTAAAGCATCCCCCTTGAGCCTCTCCTGACCCACATCCACAATAAAGTCAAACATGAAAGGGTTGTCTTTGTGTACTGTTACACCTTTAAGGATGGCCGGGCTATAGGCCGGGCTTAAAGAGACCATGGCCCCGGGTTCGGGGAGGCCTAAGAGCTCCTGGGCATGGGCGGGCGGTACTGGCGTTACCAGCGAGAACAATAAAGCGGCCGCAACCAGGATATTCAAGGGTTTGGTTGTCATAGTATATGGGTTGTGTAAAGGTAAGAAAGGATAGCACAATTCCGGGGCGTTTTCCAATTGGGCCCCAAGCGAACGGCTTATTCCTGGTAGCGGTTGGTGATGGGCAGGCGCCAGTCTTTGCCGAAGGCGCGGAAAGATATCTTGACCCCGGGCGGGGCCTGGCGGCGCTTGTATTCGTTGGTGTCGATGAGTTTGATGGTCTTTTGGACGTACTTTAAAGGTAATTTCTCCCCCGCGATCCGGGCGGCGGCCTGATGTTTCTCGATATATTGGGCCAGCACCTGGTCCAGGTCGGCGTAGGCCCCCAGGGCCTGCTCATCGGTCTGGTCCGGCCGCAGTTCCGCCGACGGCGCGCGCAATAGGATGCTTTTAGGGATAAGCGGATCCCGTGACCGGCCGTTGCGCCAGCGGGCCAGCTCATAAAGCTTGGTCTTCAGAAGGTCCTTTAAGGGCGCGAACCCGCCGGTCATGTCCCCGTACAGGGTGCAATAGCCCGTCGCCATTTCGCTTTTATTGCCGGTGGTCAGGATGAGCCAGCCGAATTTATTGGAAAAAGACATCAAAATGGCGCCGCGGATGCGCGCCTGCAGGTTTTCCTCGGCGGTGTTGGGCGGCGTCGAGGCGAACCAGGGGGCAAGCGCCTTCAGATACTGGCTGAGAATGCGCTTGATGGGGATCTCCAGGAATTCAACGCCCAAATTGCGCGCCATGGCGCGGGCGTCCGACCGGCTGGCTTTGGAATTGTATGGCGAAGGCATGGACAGGCAGGTCACATTGTCTTTGCCCAGGATGTCGACGGCAAGCACGGCCACCAGCGCCGAGTCGATGCCGCCGCTCAAACCCAGCGCCACCTTGGTAAACCCGTTCTTGCGGATATAATCGCGGGTGCCGGTCAACAGCGCCTGGTAGATCTCCTCGTTCTCTTCCATGGGCTTGGCCGGCGCGGGTCCCGGAGAGTCAAGGTCCACGACCAGGAGGTCTTCGGCGAATTGTTTGGCGCGCGCCAGCAATTTCCCGTCGGGAGAAATCACCATGCTGGCCCCGTCGAAGACCAGCTCGTCCTGACCGCCGACCAAATTGGTATAAACGACGAACACCTTGTTCTCTTTGGCCCGGCGCGCCAGCAGGCGCTCGCGCACATGCGCCTTGCCCATCTCGTAAGGGGAAGAGGAAATGTTGAACAGCACCTTCGCGCCCGCCTTGCTCTGGTCCATATGCACGCTGCGGTCAATCCAGATGTCCTCGCAGATGTTGACCCCGGCCTTTACCCCGCCGACTTCGAACATACCCGGCGTCTGTCCGGGGGTGAAGTAGCGCTTCTCATCAAAGACCCCGTAATTGGGCAGTTCCCTCTTGCGGTAAACGCCCTTGACCGCCCCGTCCCTGATGATGGCCGCGGCATTGTAGATCTTCCCGGCCCCGTCGCTGTCGACGAAACCGACAATGGCGGTGATGCCGCGGACCTTGCGGGCCAGGGCATCAAGGGCCTTGATATTGTTCTCGACAAAATGCGCTTTGAGCAGCAGGTCTTCCGGCGGATAACCGCATACGGCCATTTCCGGGAAGGTGACCACATCCGCTTTGGCTTTGACGGCGGCCTCCAGCGCATGGAGGATCTTCTGGCTGTTGCCGGAAAGGTCCCCGACGGTGGTATTGATCTGGGCTATGGCGACTTTAAGCATGCGCGATCTCCAGGAAATTCCCATACAAAGTCCGCGCCTGGCGGTCGAAAGCGGCCTTGTATTTCCAATAATCGTCCATCATGGACCTGGCATTGTCCCCTTTATATTCATCGCACCATTCCCTGATGCTTCGATCAGTGACCTCGACGTGGAATTGCAGGCCGTAGGCGTTTTTGCCCACCCGCAGGGCCTGGTGCGGGCAGCCCCCGGCGGTGGCCAGCAAACGGCCGTTGGCCGGGATATGGAACATGTCCCCGTGCCAGTGGTAAATGGGCCCGTCCTCCAGGAAACCGTCGAAGAGCGGGTCTTCTTTGCCGTGGGCCGTCAAAGTGACCGTGTACCAGCCGATCTCCTTGACCGGGGACTTGACCACCTTTGCGCCGGCGGCCTTGGCCAAAAGCTGGGAGCCCAGGCAAATCCCTAAGTATGGGACCTCTTCGCGCAGGACTCTCTGGATAAAGGCATTCTCGGCTTTGAGAAAGGGATGGAGATGTTCCTCGTCGACGTTCATGGGGCCGCCCAGGACCACGACGGCCTTGATACCGTCTAAGTTCGCGGGCAGCTTCTGCCCCGCCCCCAGTTCGATGGTCGTAAACGGGATGCCACGTTCATTGAGAAAATCCCCGAAGGTGCCGGGGCCCTCGATGTCGATGTGTTTAACGATCAGGAACATGGCTAGGATTATACCCTAAAACAAAGGTACCTGCTACCTTTGCAATACAAGGTAGCAGGTACCTTCTTGTAATATAGCGCTGTCCCAAATTATTACGCGTTCATGAGCAGCATTTCCGCGTAGCTGGGCAAAGGCCAGATATTGGCCGGGACCAGGGCTTCCAGCGCGTCGATGGCTTCGCGCAGTTTCAGCATGCCCGCATTGGTCTTGGCGGAATCGTGCTTGTCGACGGCCGCTTCCAGGGCATCACAGGCAACCAGCGCCTTGTCGATGAGGCCTGAGACGGTCTTTTGAAGCTTCTTCTGCGTGACGGACTTGGCCGAATCCAGCTGGGCCTGGAATTCCAGGGCCGCCGGGATCAGCTGTGTGCGCGCCATGGTCGCCGCGCAACTGCCTTCGATGGCGGTCACCGTGGCATACGCGTGCTTGTTGATCTCATAACGGGAAGCCAGCTCTTTGGCGGTGAGGACGCCGTGCTTGACGAACAGATCGATGTTCTTCTTTTCTTTGAGCGTTTCCAGGGCTTCCGGTGTGGTCTTCATGTTGGGAAGGCCGCGCTTCTTGGCCTCGGCATGCCACTCGGCGGTGTAATTGTCGCCATTGAACAGCACGCGCTTGTGTTTCTTGATGATGGCCTGCAGGACCGCCTGCAGGGACTTGTTGAAGTCCTTGCCGGCTTTCTTGTCGGCTTCCAGCTTGTCGCAGATATCGCTGATGGCTTCCGCGACAATGGTGTTGAGCACCATGTTGGCGGCCGACGGGTTCTGGTTGGAACCCACCGCGCGGAACTCGAACTTGGCGCCGGTGAAGGCGAAAGGCGAGGTGCGGTTGCGGTCGGTAGTGTCCTTGGCCAGGGCAGGCAGGGAATCGACCCCGACGTGGATCTCGCTGCCGGATTTGGAGGTCTTGGCCCCGCCCTTTTCGATCTGCTCGACGATGTCATACAGCTGGTCGCCCAGGAACACGGACATGATCGCCGGAGGCGCTTCATTGGCACCCAGACGGTGGTCATTGCCCGCGCTGGCCACGGCCACGCGCAAAAGGTCGGCATGGCTGTCAACCGCCTCGATGACCGCGCACAGGGTGGTCAGGAACTTGGCGTTCTCATGCGGCGTTTTACCGGGATACAGCCAGTTCTTGCCGTCGGGACCGACGATGGACCAGTTATTGTGCTTGCCGGAACCATTGACGCCGGCGAAGGGTTTTTCATGCAGCAGGCACACCAGGCCGAGCTTATCGGCGGTCTGGCGCATGATCTCCATGGCCATCATATTATGGTCAACGCCGACGTTGAGGTCTTCATAGATGGGCGCGATCTCATACTGGGCCGGGGCGACTTCATTGTGCCGGGTTTTAGACGGCATGCCCAAACCCCACAGGGTCCTGTCCAACTCTTCCATGAACGCCATGATGCGGGGCTTGATGGCGCCGAAATACTGGTCTTCCTGCTGCTGGTGCTTGGCAGGTTTGAGGCCGAAGAGCGTGCGACCGGTCTGGATGAGGTCCATGCGCGCTTCATAGTGGCCTTTGTCGATGAGGAAATATTCCTGCTCGGGCCCGAGCGTGCAGTAGGCGCGTTTGCCCTTGGTGTCGATGCCGAACAAATTGGCCAGACGAAGGACCTGTTTGCTCAAAGCGGCCATGGAGCGCAGCAGCGGGGTCTTTTTATCCAGGGCCTCGCCGTGATAGCCGATATAGAAGGTCGGGATGCATAAAGTCGTGGCTGCCGGGCCTTTCTTGATGAAGGCCGGGGACGTCGGGTCCCAGCCGGTGTAGCCGCGGGCCTCGAAGGTGGCGCGCAGGCCGCCGGAGGGGAACGAAGAAGCGTCGGGCTCGCCCTGCATGAGCTCCTTGCCGCCGAAGCTTAAGATCACGCCGCCTTCACCGTCCCAGCTGATAAAAGAGTCATGTTTCTCGGCGGTGACGCCGGTCAGGGGCTGGAACCAGTGCGTAAAGTGGGTGGCGCCTTTGGAAATGGCCCATTTCTTCATGGCTTCGGCCACTTCATCGGCGATGGAGGTGTCCAGCTTACCGCCCTCTTTGATGGTCTTTTCAATTGAGGCATAGGCCTTGGGCGAGAGCATTTCCTTCATCACCTTCAGGCTGAACACGTCTTCACCGAAATGCTCAGGCAGGTGTTCGCTGAAGGCCGCCCCGTTGCAACAAGCCTCTTCCGCGCACGCCTGGACCACTTCTTCACGAGCTGGACTCATAAAACCCCTCCGATTGAGAATTGTTGATGATGTTGGATGCCAACAAATAAAAAGTCCTCCTTGAAGAACCCTTCTACGGTCGTTCAAGGAGGACTTCTTCGCCCTCTGTTAGGTAGGTCAACTATACCCAATAAATAAGAGACTGTCAAGAATTTTTCTAATCGAGGATCGTATAGGCCCGTTCATGGTGCTGGGTCAAGTCCAGGCCCATGACCTCATCCTCCTGTTTGACGCGCATGGGCGTGAGTTTATTGGTCACCGTGCAAATGGTCCACGTGGCTGCCGCGCAATAGGCCGCGGCGAACAGCGCGCATTTAAATTGCACCAAAAGCTGGGCGGTCCCGCCGTAGAAAAGGCCGTTGGCTCCGGCGGCATTGACCGCCACGGTGCCCAGCAAACCGACACCCACGATGCCCCAGAACCCGCCCACGGCGTGTACGCCGAACGCATCGAGGGTATCATCATACTTAAACCGGGTCTTGAGCATGCCCACGGCAAAATAACTGAGCATGCCGGACACCAAACCTATGGTCAGCGCCCCGGTAAAATCCACAAAACCGCAGGACGGGGTGATGGCCACCAGGCCCGCCACCGCGCCCGAAACAGCGCCGAACATGGTGGGCTTCCCGGTCAATTTCCATTCCACGATCGCCCAGCTGATCGCGGCCGCGGCGCCGGACGTATTGGTGGCGATGAAGGCATTGACCGCCACCGCATTGGCGGCTAAAGCCGAACCCGCGTTAAAACCGAGCCAGCCGAACCACAATAAGGCCGCCCCCAGCACCACAAAAGGCATGCTGTGCAGGGTCGGATGGCTGATGCCTAAGCGCCGGCCCAAAAACAAGGCCGTCACCAAACCCGCCACCCCGCAATTGATCTCAACCACAGTACCGCCGGCAAAATCCAGCAATCCCCAGGAATGCATCAACCCGCCGGGCGCCCAAGCCATGTGGGCCATGGGGCAATACACGAATGTCAGCCACAGGACGGTGAAGATAATAAAGGCCGGGAACCGCACCCGCTCGGCGTAAGAACCGCAAATAATGGCCGGGGTGATGACCGCGAACATGCACTGGAAGATCATGAAGGCCGCGTGCGGGATGGTCGGGCCAAAGGCCGGATTGGGCGCTGCCCCCACCCCGTGGAGCATGAACCAGTCCAATCCCCCGATAAAGGCATTCCCCTTGGAGAACGCCAGACTGTACCCGTAAATCCCCCATAAAATACTGATCATGGCCAAACAGCCCATGCACTGCATTAAAATGCTCAATACGTTCTTGCGCCGCACCATCCCGCCGTAAAAGAACCCCAGGGCGGGGGTCATCAACAGGACCAAAGCGGCCGACACCAGCACCCAGGCGGTATCACCCGCATTGATCGGACCAGTCGTTTGCATAAAGACCTTTCCCTAAAAGCATCACATATGTCTTTCGTGGCTGTCTTCCCTCATTGGAACCGCCGGCATCCATGCCGCAAAAACAGAAAGGCCCGGCCTTTTCCTGTTTGGGAAAAAGCCGAGCCTCCGTGCTCTTGCCTTGAGGACCTCAATGCCCTCCAGACGGAGGTCATGATATCCTCAAGCATTCTTCAAGTCAAGCGAAGAGTTAGCCGATGGCCTTGGAGCCTTCCTCGCCGGTGCGGATGCGGATGACCCTGGGCAGGTCGAGGATGAAGATCTTGCCGTCCCCGATCTTGCCGGTGCGCGCGCCCTTGATGATGGCCTTGACCGTGGGTTCAACGAAGTCCTCGTTGACCGCGATCTCCAGCTGGACCTTGCGCAGCAGGTTGCCGGTTTCCTTGACGCCGCGGTAGTATTCGTCCACGCCCACCTGGCGGCCGTGGCCCAGCACTTCATTGACCGTGATGAGATTGACATTCGCCGCGTACAGCTCTTTCTTGACATCGTCGAGCTTGTAGGGCTGAATGATCGCAATAACTAATTTCATTTATACCTCCGTGTAGAGTGTTTTAAGTTATTCGAGGATCGTATAAGCCCGCTCGTGATGCTGGGTCAGGTCCAGACCGACAACTTCGTCTTCCTGGCTGACACGCATGCCGATGGTCTTGTCCACCACGAAACAGATGATGGCCGTGACGATACCGGTATACGCGATGGTGATCCCGCAGGCATATACCTGGTTCATGAGCTGCGCGGGATTGCCAAGCAATAAACCGTCCGCCCCGGCGCTGTTGACCAGCTTGGTGGCGAAGACACCGACGGCCAGAGCGCCCCAAAGCCCGCCGATGAAATGCACGCCGAACGCATCCAGCGTGTCATCGTAACCGAGCCGGGGTTTCACGTAGGCGACCATGAAATAGCAGAACGCGCTGACCAAAGCGCCGATCCACAAGGACCCGCCGATGTCCACGAAACCGCAGGCCGGGGTGATGGCGACTAAGCCCGCCACGGCGCCGGAAGCGGCCCCGACGGTGGTGGGTTTGCCCGCGAATATCCATTCCAGCAGGCACCAGCTCAAAACCGCCATGGCGGTCGCGGTGTTGGTGGTCACGAAGGCATGGGCAGCCAAACCGTTGGCACCCAGGGCGGAACCGGCGTTGAAGCCGAACCAGCCGAACCACAGCAAAGAGGCGCCGATGACAATGAGCGGCACATTATGCATGCCGGGCTTGTCCGTGCCCAAACGCTTCCCTAAGAACAAGGCGGTGACCAGGCCCGCTATACCCGCATTCATGTGAACGACGGTACCGCCGGCGAAGTCCAAAGCGCCCAAATTGCGCACGAAACCGCCAACACCCCAGACCATGTGCGCGATGGGGCAATATACCAAAGTCAACCACAGGGTGGTGAACAACAAAAACGCCGAGAATTTCATGCGTTCAGCATAAGAACCGATGATCAGCGCGGGCGTGATGACCGCGAACATGGCCTGGAAGATCATGAAGGCCAGGTGCGGGATGGTCGCGGCATAGTCGGCATTGGCGTCCTGACCCACGCCCTTGAGCATGAACCAGTCCAAACCCCCGACTAACGCATTGCCCTTGCCGAAAGCAAGGCTGTATCCGTAAACAACCCATAACACGCTGATGAGCGCCAAACAGATGAAGCACTGCATCAAGATACCCAAAACGTTCTTGCGCCTGACCATGCCCCCATAGAACAAGGCCAGAGCGGGCGCTGTCATCAGCAAAACCAGCGCTGACGAGGTCAGTACCCATGCCGTATCGCCGGCATTGATCGGATTTGTACCCATTACGTTCTACCTCCCTTTTACTTGGTTATTACGGATTAAACCATATGCGTTTCAAACGCATACAAAACAACGATGGCCATGGCCATCACCGCGAACGCCATTGAAAATCCTACCATGTCCATGAGCCGTATCTTGACGTCCATTCGAGGTCGCATAGGTCCCTCCTTATAAGGAAAACCCAATAAAAAAACCTAATCTTCCCCAACATCGGAAAATTAGGCCGCATTGCCCCCAGCATCTGTCAGCGATGCCTTGTCCCTCCTAAATAAAAAATCCCCTGGCGCGCGTACGCTTCCAGAGGACGATCTTTGCCCTTGCATTGTCCGGAACACCCATGCCCCGAACGGTCATTTCTCAACTACGAATGTAAGTATAAACCATGAACTGAGTTTGTCAAGAAAATTTTTTGCAGATCTTTATTTGTTCACCGGTCTTGACCACCCCCTCCTGCAGGACGCGGGTATAAAAACCGCAGCGGCCGAGGATCGCCTCTTTTAACCGCGGGTCAATGGCATCCAGCACATAACATGGTTTACGCTCCTTGGTCAGCTCCAGCACCACCCCGCCTTCGAATTCCAGCACCGTGCCGACCGAAAGTTTTTGCACATGCAGGTTGCGCACCGTTAAATTCTCCCCGATGCTCCCGTGATGGACAGGAAAACCCTCCTGGCGCAGCTGCCCAAGGATCTCTTCATCCTGCAGGCACACCGCCTGCAGGGGCGTGTTGTGCTTGGCGTGGTTGTGCCCGTCGTTTTTAAGACCGATGAAAGATATTTCCGCGCAAGGCCGCGGATGCTTGGGGATGCCGCCGCCGGAGATGCACACCGCTGCCACCTGGGGGGCCGATCTTAGTTCATGCATAGTAATAGGGAACGCGGGAGAGGCGCGCCGCGGCCATTTTGTATGAAGGTTGATGGGAATAAGGATCAAAGGACGGCAAAGTCAGGTGGTTGGTCACCGCATAATGCATGGGCATGAAGACCTGCCCCTCCTGCACCCCGGGCATGAGCCGCGCCCTGGCCCTGACCTCGGCCCGGCGGGTTGAAACATACACCCTCTGGCCGTCGCGGATGCTCAATTTACAGGCATCCTCCGGGTTGATCTCGACATAAACTTCTTTCGGGTACATGGCGCGCAAGAGCGGCGACTTTCCCGTGCGGGTCTGGGTGTGCCACTGCGAACTTGTGCCCCGGCCGGTCAAAAGCACGAATGGATACTGGTCGCAGACGTCTTCCGGCACCGGACGTGGGGCCTCAACAATAAACCTGGCCCTTGAATCGGAATGGAAAAATTTCCCGTCCTCGAACAGGCGGCGTTCATTGCCGCCCGGCGTTGCGCCTTCGGGCAACGGCCACTGGATGCCCCCGCTCTCTTCCAGCATGGCATAATCGCGGATGCCGGTAAGATCGCAGGGCGTGCCGCGCGAGACTTCCCTTAATATATGGAACACCGCCTCCGGGCTTTGCCAGTCTTTAAAAAGGTCCGCGCAGCCCCAGTAATGCGCGATCAGTTTGAAAATGGCAAAATCCGCCAATGCCTCCCCCGGCGCTTTGGCCACCTTGCGCACAAGCCCGATGCGCCGTTCGGAATTGATGAACGTGCCGTCCTTCTCGCCCCAGCCCGCTGACGGCAGGATGAGGTCCGCCATCTGGGCGGTCTCGGTGGTGTGGTACATGTCCTGCACCACCAAAAATTCCAGGTTCTTGAGGATCTGCTTGAATTCCTGCTGGCCGATCCAGGAATGGGCCGGGTTGGTGGCGATGATCCACAAGCCCTTGATCTTGCCCAGCGCGACCTGCTCGATGATCTGGTTATAGGGAAGGCTGTTGCAGGCCGGGATGCGGGCCTCGTCGATCTTCAGCAATTGCGCGATCTTGCGCCGGTCGTCGGCATTGAGGAAATCATGGCCGCCCAATAAATTGGTGGTGTTGCTGAAAAGCCGTGAGCCCATGGCATTGCACTGGCCGGTGATGGAATTGGCCCCTGTGCCGGGGCGGCCCATGTTGCCGGTCATCAAAGCCAGATTGATGATGGCCTGAGCGGTGCGCACGGCCTCGTGCCCCTGGTTGACCCCCATGGTCCACCAGAACGAAACACGCTTGCCGCCATGGATGAGCCCGGCCAATTCTTCGATGCGCGAAACCGAAAGCCCGGTATGGCGGCTGACATATTCCGGCGTGAAATATTGCATTTGCGCTTGCAGTTCCTGGAAACCCGACGTATGGCCGGCGATGTAGGCCGCATCGATCCAGCCGCGCTTGATGAAGATGTGCGCCAGGCCGTAGAACAATATGAGATCGCTTTTGGGCTTGAGCGCATAGTGGCGGGTCGCGGCCATGGCGGTCTCGGTCTTGCGCGGGTCCAGGACGATGATCTCCGGGCGATGCGGGTTGCGGCAGACCCTCTGCCACATGATGGGATGCGCGATGCAGGGATTGGCACCGACGAACACCAGGCAGTCGCTTTCCTCAAAATCCCGGTACGTGTACGGCGGGGCATCAAAACCGAAAGACTGTTTGTACGCGGTCACCGCGGTGGCCATGCACTGGCGGGTGTTGCCGTCGCCATGCACCAGCCCCATGCCGAATTTGGCCAAAGCGCCTAAAAAAGCCATTTCCTCCGTCGTGATCTGGCCGGTGCTCAAGAACGCCACGCTGTCGGTGCCGAAGCGCGATTGAATGTCTTTAAAACGGCCGGCAAAAGTCCGCAGGGCCGCGTCCCAATTGACCGGCTCCAGGCGGCCGTGGCCTTTGCGCAGATACGGCGTTAAAGCGCGGTCCGGGGCTTTCAAGGGTGTGAGCGCCTCCCACCCTTTGGGACAGGCCTCCCCGGAGTTGACCGGGTATTGGCGGGTGGGCGTGAGATTGATCGCCCGGCCGTCCTTGATATGCACGTCCAGGCTGCAGCCCGTCGAGCAATAGCCGCAGACCGAACGCACCGTCTGCTGGGGCATCAGCCGCCGGGGCAGACTTCCCCAGGGCGATGCGGCCAGGGCAAGCTCGTCGGTCAAAGGTCCGGTTTTCTGGTGGATCAAATTATCCATATCTCAATGCGGCATGTTCAGGGGAATGACCGCCCTGAAAAATAAATACCGTTCCATGAATTCCGCGGCCACGGTCATGGCCGCCATGGTCCAAACCCAAATTAAAACCCAGGACGGCGCCAGGTAAGCGCACATCGCCAGCAATAAGGCGGGCATGACAAACCCGCCGATGATGCCGTACACAAAACGCTGTACGGTGAAGGAGCGCAAAGGCCCTGTCATCAAGACCGCGCTTTTCTTCAAAGCGGTCATCTGCGTGTCACGCAAATTGGAGAACAATGATGCCTCGACCATGATCTTAACCGCGCTCAAAACCATGAGCAGCTTTGCCAGGGGAACGCCTATCGCCTGCATCACCTCGACAAAAACCCGCGGATCGCCGGCGAAGACGCTCAAGGAAACCGCCAGGACCATGGCCGTGCCCAAGACCGCGGCGGTCATGAAAAATTTGAACGTGGTCAGCGGCGTGTCCCATAAAACCCGGCGGGTGGCGCGGTAGACCATGACCGAGGTAAAGACCGCGAACAAACCGCTGGCCAGCACCATCCAGGCCAGGGCGTCTATGTGCGTATTCATGGCATACACAAAAGCCATGAACGCAAAAAACCCGAAGGCAATGATCTCGCGGCTCAGCCACGACTTGCGGATGCCCAATACCGCGCGGAAGGCATACTGCGGCCGGCCCAGGTGGAAAATACTCGCCCCCAGCGCCAAAAGACCGGCTCCCAGCGCCGAGAACACGTGCGCGGGTAAAAGCAGGGCCCGCAGGCCCGCATCCAGGGCATGGTCGGTGAGCCACTCCACCAAGAACGCGCCGACGGAAAGCTGGGTCAATACCAGCATGACCACCAAAGGCATGTGCGGATGCTGGGGTTTGAAACTCGCGGCATCGACGGAGGTCATGTCCGCCGGCAAATCCCTGGCGCTTACATAGCGTGTCGTCGGCAAGGTGTAGCGGGAATCCGGCGCCTGCGGGATGCGGACAAATTCCGACGGGTCTTTCCGGACCGCGGCGGTCTCGACCAAAGTGATGCGGATGGCCTCGTTGGGACAGGCCCGCACGCAGGCCGGGGCCTCACCCACCTCCAGGCGGCTGATGCACATGTCGCATTTGTGCACGATTCCTTTTTTCTTATTGTATTTGGGCACATCATACGGGCAGGTGAGCATGCAGTATTGGCAGCCGATGCACTGATCATCCAAATGCTTGACCACACCCGTGGCCGGGTCTTTCTCATAGGCATTGACCGGGCAGCCGTGCATGCAGGCCGGCTCCAGGCAGTGATGGCAGGCAGCCGTCACATGCTGGATGGCGGGACCGTCAGTACCGACGCCATGGATCAATCCCACGGTGCGCCAGGTCTCATCCTCCTCGAGGCCGTTCTCATTATGGCAAGCGGTGACACAGGCCTTGCAGCCCGTGCACTGGTCAAGGTTGACCTCAAAGGCATACTGCTGGCCCGGGCCCGGCGTCCTTTTGGGGATGAGCTGCGTGTAACGCGGCATCTCCGGGGACAGCTGGTGGAAATCTTTCTTAAAGGCAAATTGTTCCACCGCGGTCATGTCCTGCTGTTCTTCCATGGCCTGGTGGATCAAAATTTCTTCATCCATATTTAAACGGACGCCAGTTTGCGGGCATGGGCGACATCGAACGCCTCCTTGGTTTCCTTCTCATCCTCGGTCGAGAATTTGACCGCGAAGGTCAGCCCCGCGGTCACCGCCACCCCGATCCCCAGATACAATAAGCCGTCCATGTAGCTCATGCCCTCGTCGCGGAACAGGAACCCGAACAGCACGCCGCCCAAGTTGCCGCCGGCGCCGACAATGCCCGCCACCGCGCCCAGGGCTTTCTTATTGATGAACGGGACCACCGCGTAAGCCGCGCCATTGGCCATCTTGATGAACAAAGCGAAGCTCAACATCGCGGCAATGGCCAAGGGCAGGACCGTCATGCGCGAGAACACGATCAACAGCAGGCCGCCGACAAAAAGCGACGATCCCAAGAACATGATGCGGCCTTTCAAGCCGCCGTGACGGGCGCAGCGGTCGGAGAAAATGCCTCCCAAGCTCCTGGCAAAAAGGTTCATCAAACCGAACAGCCCCGCCACCAGCCCTGCCTGGGCGATGGCCAGATGGAACTGGTCGGTAAAATACAGCGCCGCGATATTATTCATGGTCAATTCCACCCCGAAGCTGGCCCCGTAAACGGCGCATAAAAGCCAGACCCGGTAATCTTTGATGGCGGAGCGGAAAGCGCCTTTGACATGTTTCCTCGCCGGCACAATGCCCCGCGCGCGCAATTCGTCGATATTGCCCTGGGGAAAATCTTTGGTCCAACGGGCATAGGCCAGTCCCATTAAAAACAAAAGGACTCCGGGGACCAGCATGCTCAAACGCCAGCCCATGGTTTGGCTGACACCTAAACTGACCATCATGGCCAGGACCAGCGGCATGACCATCTGCGTGATGCCGCCGCCCATGTTGCCCCACCCGGCTGCCGTGGCATTGGCGGTGCCCACACAATTGGGCGCGAACATGACCGAGGTGTGGTATTGGGTGATCACGAAGGAAGCGCCGATGGCGCCGATGGCCAGGCGGAACAGCAGGAAGCTGTGGTAATCATGGGAGAGGCCGATGGCCATGACCGGCAAAGACCCGAGGATCAAAAGCGCGGCGTACGTCCGCCGGGGACCGATGCGGTCGCACAGCCAGCCGATGGCCAGGCGCACCAAAATGGTGATGGCAACGGACGCGATGATGGTATTGCCGATCTGGGTCTTGGTCAGCGCCAGGTCCTTGCGCACCAGCGGCATCAAAGGCGCGATGGCGAACCACGCGAAGAAACTCAAAAAAAACGCCATCCAGGTCATATGGAAGGTGCGCATGGGAACGCTTTTGAAATCCAGCAAATTGATCCGCACCGCTTTGGCACAACTCATACGGCCTCCTTGACCAGGGTCTTGTTGAGCAATGGCATGTACAGCACGATATTGCTGTTCTCTTCCCAAACTTTAAATGTTTTCACGCATTCCTGGCCCTCGCTGCCCTGGCCTGTGACCAGGTCGAACTTATGGCCGTGCAGGGGACACACCACCTTGCCTTCACCGATGATCCCTTCCGCCAAAGGCCCGCCCCGGTGCGGGCAGGTATTTTCAACGGCCAGAAGCCGGCCGTCGCGGCAGCGGAACACCGCCACCTCACGGTGTCCCACCATAAAACAATGTCCCTGGCCCAGCGGCACCTGCTCCACACTACCCAGGTGGATACGAATATTCTTCATGGCTTAAAACCTCCTCGTCAACTAACCGTTATTTTCCGCCTCCTGTAAAACTTCAACCAGTCTTGGGCCCTCGAACTGGGCGGGATAGGCCGGGACCTCCGCTTCTTTCCACGGGTCTTTGTACGCATCCACGGCCTTCTGGACGCGCTCATCCAGCTGGGCGCAGATCCCCAGCGAATCGTCGACCAGAATGCCGCGCAGCACATCGATGCCGACACGCTCCACAAAACCGTAGGTGCGTTCCAAATATTTACCATGTTCGCGGTAATACTCCATGAAACGGCCCATGGTCTTAAGCACCTCTTCATGGCTGTTGACCACGCACAGCAGGTCACCTTTGCGGACATTGGCGCCGGCCGCGCCGCCGACATAGATCTCCCATTTCCCCTCGCCGATGGCCACCGCCCCCAGGTCCTTGACATACGCTTCCGAGCAGTTGCGCGCGCACCCGGCCGTGGCCAGCTTCATCTTATGCGGCGACTCCAGCCCCTGGAACCGGCGTTCGATCTCTTGCGCCATCTTAATGGCGTCCCCCAATCCATAACGGCAAAAATCCGTGCCGACACAGCTTTTGCAGGTGCGGAAGGCCTTGGTGTAGGCATGGCCGCTGGGCATTCCGAGGTCTTTCCATATCTTGGGCAGGTCATCTTTCCTGACCCCCAACAGGTCTATGCGCTGGCCGCCGGTGAATTTGACCATGGGCACTTTATACTTCACCGCGGCTTGGGCAATGCGCATCAATTCATCGGCCGTCGTCACCCCCGCGTAAATGCGCGGCACCACCGAGAATGTCCCGTCTTTCTGTATATTGGCATGCACCCGGTCATTGATGAAACGCGCGTCCCTCTCGTCTTCATACTCTTTGGGCCATATGGTTTTCAACAGCGACGCCAGCCCCACCTTGCTGTCCGCGTCTTCTTTGCCCTCGGCCAATGCCGCGAACACGGCGCTGACCGACTTCAAACCCTTGGCCTTGATCTGGGCCACCAGCTGGGATTTTTCCAAAGCGATCCCCGGCACATAATAATGTTCGCTGGGGTCATAGGACGCTTTGCCCAATTTCGCCTCGATGATCTGGGCGATGAGCCCGCGGCAGGAACCGCAGCCCTTGCCCGCCTTGGTCCTGGCCCCCACCGAAGCCACCGTTTCGCATCCGCTGCTGATGGCTTCCACGATGGTTTTCTTACATACACCGTTGCAATTGCAGATCTGGGCATTGTCCGGCAGGTCCGCAGCCTTGATGAACGCAACGCCTTTGACATCGCCGAAGAGCAGGTCGGAACGGTTTTCGGGAACGCTTTGCTCATTGAGGAACATCTGGATCAGCGCATCGGCCGCGTCCGCATCCCCCAGCAGGATCGCCCCATGCAACTTATTGTCACGGACGACCAGCTTTTTATAAATGCCGCGGTTGGGTTCACGGTAGACAATGACCTCGTCGGTATCGGCCCCGGCTTCTTTTTCTCCCAGCGACATCAGGTCAACGCCCATGACTTTGAGTTTGGTGCCGGTCTTTGAACCCAGGTAAGCGGCCTGCGGGTTGAACCCGCTGATCACGTCCGCCATCACCGTGGCCTGCGCCCAAATGGGTTCCACCAGCCCGTAGAGCTTGCCGCGGTGTTCCACGCATTCACCCAGGGCAAAAACATGGGGGTCGCTGGTGCGCATCTGGTCATCGCACACAATGCCTTTATTGACCTTGAGCCCGGAATCTTTCGCCACCTCGGTGATGGGACGAATGCCCGCGCTGACGACCACCATGTCGGCGGGGATGGTGGCCCCGTCGGAAAACAGCAGGGACGTGATCTTCCCGTCCGCCCTGTGGATGCGCGCGGTTTTACGGTCCGTTAACACGGTCAGTCCCATGGCTTCCATGGTGCGTTTGAGGATCTGCGCGGCTTCCGTGTCCAGCTGGGCCGGCATCAATTGAGGGGCGGCCTCCACGATCGTCACTTCCACATTATGCGTCATCAGCCCCCGGGCCGCCTCCAGTCCCAAAAGCCCGCCGCCGATCACCACCGCTTTCTTGCAGCCCTTGGCATATTCGGCGATGCGGTCGCAGTCATCGATGGTGCGAAACAGAAATGTCCCTTCCCCTCCAAAGCCCTCCATGGGCGGCACAAAGGGCCGGGAACCGGTGGCGATGATCACATGGTCGTAAGTTTCCTCGATGTCGCCGGCCAGCAACGCGTCTTCCTCGTGCACGGCATAAGCGGCGGCCTGCGGATGCAGCTGGCGACCGAGGACCACTTTACGCGCCGTGTCAATGCGCACCGCCTTGACCCCGGCATGCAGGGTGATGTTATTTTCCTTGTACCAGCTCAACGGGTTGATGAAGATATCGCCGGCTTCCTGGGTCTGGTTGAGCACATTGCTCAACAGGATGCGGTTGTAATTGCCGTAGGGCTCGGCCCCGAACATGACGATATCGAATTTGCCCGGGACCCGCCCCAGGATCTCTTCGACCGCCCTTGCCCCGGCCATGCCGTTGCCTATGACCACTATTTTGGTTTTCATCGCGGCTCCATAAACAAAAAAGCCCTGCGCCGGTAAAAACCGGCACAAGGCATCAACGCCAAATAAAAAACCCAACGGGCTTTACTTAAAGCTCATTGGGCATCTTTGTCCAGGTGCGGTGACAACCCTGCCACCAACTGCGAACAATCCAAAGTATAGGATATTCCCGCTTCCCGTCAATGCCTAATTTGGCTCCCCGACGGTAAATGCCCTTATTTTCCCGGTTTCCCCCCTTTTCACGGGAAAGCCACACACAGCTTAGCGGGATGTTACCCATGAAATACCTATAATTTTAGGTATTTCAGTCAAGCAAAGGTTTGCAGATAAGAGGCCAGGTTAACCTCCTGGCTGGAGAGCTTGAGCTTCTTTCGGATGTGGTCGCGGTGGTTGTCCACGGTCCTGGTGGACACGTTCAAAAGGCCGGCGATCTCTTTGGTCGAAAGCCCGTTCCTGATCATGTGGCAGATCTCCATCTCCCGGCGGGAGAGCCGCCATTTCTGGTCCATGAGCCGCCGGCCGAAATCGGCCGTGATCTGGTCCAGCCCGCGGCTCAAAAGGTCGACATTCCTGCGGTCCAGGGGGCTGCCCTTGCGTTTGAGCTTGCCCAGAATGGGGCGGATGAGCCCTTCGACATTGTGGATGACATTCTCTTTGATCTTTTTCTTTTCCTCCTGCAGCTGGGCCAGGAGTTCCAGCTCCGAGCTTCGCGAACGGCGCTCCATCTGGTTGCGCTGGGTCACATCGACCACACTGCCGCGGGTGTTGACCAGTTTTCCCGCCGCGTCAAAACGGGCCGTGGCGTTCAAAATGACCTCCACATGGTGGCCGTCCTTGTGCACCAAAGTGTACGGGATATTGTAAACGCTCCCCGTGGCCTGGATGTCCTTCCAGTGCCGCTCGAATTTCGGCTTTTCCTCTTCAATGATCAGGTCGCCCCAGGTCTTTTTGCCGACGATCTCATCGCGCCGGTAGCCGATCATCTGCAGTTCCGCGCGGTTGATGTCCGCGATGACCCGGTCCGGGCCAAAGACATGGAAGCCGATGGGGGCATTGTCGAAAAAGTCCCTCAAGTACTCCTGGTCAAATATTTCAGGCCGCCGGCCCATCCCATCCTCCAAATAAAAAAACCCAAATATGCTCTCCAAGGAGATATTTGGGCTTCTGTGCCTGCAGTGACGGCTACGCCACTTCGAACGAGTTCCTTACTAAACTATATAATCCAAAAATACGTTTGTCAAATCCCTTTTTGCAGATCCGCCATCAAAATGACCGACTCGGCGATGTCCTTCATGGACCGGCAGGTGTCCATGCTCTTTTTATGGATGAGCCGGTGGGCGGCCTCCTCGGAGAGATTGTTCATCTTCATGAGGATGCCCTTGGCGCGCTCGACGAGCTTGCGGGTCTCCAGCGCTTCCTTGGCCTTGAGTGCCTCTTCCATGAGCTTGGTGTTCTCCACAGCCACAGCCGCCTGGTTGGCCACCATCTGCAGCACATTGACCTCTTCATTGGAAAAATGGTGCGGCTCTTTGGTATAGACATTGATGACGCCGATGGCCTTGTCCTTGACGATCATGGGCACCGCCACCATGGAGGTGAGCCCTTCCTTGGCCGCCAGATCGCGGTAGGCGTATTTCTCTTCCTTGCGCACGTCATACACAATGGCCGGCTCCTTGGTCTTGAGCACACCGCCGCTGAAGGAATTCTCCACCCTGATATTGGGTTTTTTCTTGTATTCCTCGCTCAAGGACTGGGTGGCTTTGATGGACAGCTCCACGCCCTTGTCATCGAGCAGCATGATGGAACAAATTTTGGAGTTGAGCATTTCCGCGGTCACGACCACGATGAGGTTCAATATCTCATCGAGGTAATGCTCGGAGGTGATGGACCTGCTGACCTTGACCAGGGAATCGAATTGCAGGGCCTTTTTACGGGTTTCCTCGAACAGCCGGGCGTGGTCCAGGACCCCGCCGACCTGTTTGGCGATCATTTCCAGCAAATTGACGGTCGCGGCCGCGTAATCCTGCTCGCGCTTGTGCTGGACATTGACGACCCCGATGGCCTTCCCCTTATATATAATGGGCACGGACAAAAATGCTTCATAGCGGTCTTCCGGCAAAACGTCGAAGCTCTTGAAGCGCGGGTCCTTGTAGGCGCGGCTTTTGATGGCCACGGTCTTGTTCTCCCGGGCGACCCAGCCGGTGATGCCTTCGCCCATTTTCAGGACCACATTGCCCAGTTCTTTCTTATGGCCGGTCTTGGAGGCCATGAGCACCAGGTTCTCTTTTTTATCGTCAAAAAGGTAGATGAACACCGAGTCCGCGCCGGCCATTTCGGTGACGATCTTGACCACCAGCTGCAGGGTGAGGTTAAGGTCCAGTTCCGAGGAGGCAATGTCCACGATGGTGCGCAGGATCTTGAGCTCTTCGGCCGAGGAAATGTTGAGCTTCTTATTTTTTGTCTGTTCCGCCATAGACTAACAATGATACAATAGTATTGACATTACGCCAGCTTATTTTATATTAGTAGATTCTTATGGATGCTACCCCCTTTTTCTTCTACCTGTTCGCCGCGGCGCTGGTTTTGGCCAGCCTGACCGTGGTCCTGGCCCGCAACCCCCTCTATAATGTCCTGTCTTTGGTGGCTGCCATTTTTGCCCTGTCTTCCATCTTTATGCTCCTGGAAGCCTTTTTCGTTGGGGTGGTGCTGCTTTTGGTCTACGCCGGGG
>Ga0209824_10000114_pt1 | contig 56822 bp, 56 predicted proteins | sample VDWuncwatermetaG_FD_184124 | JGI IMG/M metagenome (GOLD analysis project Ga0209824, IMG submission 184124) | Wastewater microbial communities from Netherlands to study Microbial Dark Matter (Phase II) - VDW unchlorinated drinking water (SPAdes)... ...
GATGCGTTGGGTTAGTCACACGGCCGTGTGCAAAGGTGTCTGCTGAAAGCAAATAGCTGAATTCATCGTGATAACGCGGTAGCGGCATTCCCCGAAATACTGTCACCAGCCAGCTGCCGCCAAAAGACAAAACTCCAACAAGGAGGATGGAAAGGACACGATTGTTAAATGTTAAGAGGTTCATGAATTTTTAACGAACAACCTTATCTTCAGCGCGGTTGTCACAAAATTATAGATATATTTTACTTTGTTTTTAATTAATCGTGAGGCGCGGGTTGGATAACGAATGTCGATGGGCACAAACACGACGCGCATTTTTTCTTTAAGAAGCAGGCACAGGGATTCTATGGTATAGGTATAATCATTCTCAAGCCTCTGCGCCAAAAGTTCCGCTGCCTTTTTGCTAAAGGCCCTGAAACCGGACGTCGCATCGCGGACTGGATAAATAAAAAGCAATGAAAGAAATAAATTTCCCAAAGATTGAAAAACTGATTTTACCCTTGGATAACCTGCGATTGTCCACAGTTGCCGGTCCCCGATAACAACGTCCGCTTGGGAGGTTAAAATCGGCGCGACAATTTTCTCGATTTGTTCGGCAAGGTATTGATTGTCTCCATCCGTATTGACAATCACATCAGCCCCATGGGCCAAGCCATAGGCCAAGCCTCTGCGAAAAGCGACGCCAAGACCTTGGTTTTCCTGAAAATCCAGCACATGCACTTGCCCCTTATGCCTGACAATATCAACCGTATTGTCTGTTGAGCCGTCATTAATGACAAGGATTTTTAATGTATCAAAACCCTTCATTGTCTGGGGGATTTCATTTAAAACGCGCGTAATAACATTGGCTTCATTAAATACGGGAATTTGAATAAATATCAGCACAGTTTGGATTCCGTTGTTAGGGCTTTCAATGAAATGAATGTACCATTATTTCATTGCGATCCCTTAATTAACGTTGATAATATTTCTTGTATTGATAATCTTCTCTATTAACCGTAATTCTCCAGACCTGACGGTCTTTAAAATAAGCTGATAATTTAGCATTATCTTCTTCATTCATGGATCTGGCCCATACAATCTGTTCTTTATCAATATCCGCGCCGTTATACACCCATTCATTATGAAAAATATGATCTGGCGCATCATTGACCAGAACTAAATGCTTCCCCCCCTTTTGCAGCAACACGTTTTTAAACTGTTCTCTTGTGTAAGATTTAAGAGCAATGCCCTGGCCTTGCGAGGGGACGCCATACGATAAAAGATTGCCCGGGACCCGAACATCTACTAACATATTGATCGATAACTGTATTGCTATTAACACATAAACCATCTTCATGGCCGTTTGTCCAAATAAACTTACCAATGTTCTTAATCCTAAGACCACTAATAAAACCACCAAACTCGTTAAGGTAGAAAAATAATGCGTTTGCGCTTTACAAACCAGGCCCGCACTTGAACAGACAATGATCAAGATCACTAATAAAAGCTTAAATGTTCTTTTCCCATCGCGTAAAACCCTTGGCAGAAGAAACAATATCGGGATCGCTAATACATAACCAAAATAAAATCTAAACATTCTATTTATATCATTAATTTCATCGGCAAAAAATCCCTTCCATGTTCTTTTTAGTAAATAATATTCATTTTCAAATCCTTTTTCAAAATTGCTCATCACTTGGTTTTTAAATGCCGGCATTGGTTTTAACGGCTCCCAAATAAATAAAGGAACTGCCATTTGGTTTTTTAGATATAACATATAAGGGGAAAGACAAGCTCTTCCCGTTACGGCCTTGTTATAGGCCCCGACACCTATTGCCGTTACTGCCAAGATTAGGATAAGCGGCAATACAACCTTCTTCACAAAGTGAAAATTTTTGATTTTATCCCATTTAATCTTCCATGGTAATGCCAAGCATCCAACCGGTATGCCTATGAGAATCCCATCAATGGGTCTACTGTTAACCAACACCGCTAGCCCAAATCCTAACCACAACGCATCTCTTATTCGTTGATATTTGAATATCCTGGGCAAGCTTCCGAAAACCAAAGCTCCTCCAAAGGCCGCCACCGCGCCTCCCCAATAACTCTGACTCCAATAAGTAAACATTCCAAACTGTAGAACACTGACCAACCCTCCAATAAATGCCCAATAGGAAGGCACCCAGGCATACAACATCCAGCAAATTGCCATACACATCAAGGAGGCGCTTAACCATACCCCATAAATAGGATGTCCCCATAAGACTTGGCCCACCGCCATAAAAAATCCTTGAGCGGGAGGGTACTTAGACATATAGGTAGGCTGTTGCAACACTTGGAAGGTTTCAAAATGTTCCCACAAGTGATGGGTTGGATTAGTCACACGGCCGTGTGCAAAGGTGTCTGCAGCTAGCAGATAACTGAATTCATCCTGTATGTGTGGAACAGGAATTCCTCGATAGACAGAAAATAACCAGTTGCCGCCAAAGGACAATAATCCTACGAAAATGATTAGTGTGAGTCTTTTCATTATTCGGGGAATTTTATTCTAGGTTGTGCCTCAGCTTGAAGGCGGCGACTCGGCTGGTTGCTGCTGGCTGACTGTAGGCGCAGGTGGTGCCTCGGCTGGCTGCTCGCTGACTGATGGCGCAGGCTGCGCTGACGATGGCGGCTCAATTGGTTCGACCACTGGCTCACCCCCCGGAGTCTCTTTGACAGACCCTGGAATTTCAACAGGTTCATTCAATTGCTTATCAGTGAGCTGGACTGGCGGCGCAGGAAGCGCTGAGTCAAATCCAACCTGCGCTTTTGCTGACGCATCTTCCGGGTTTGATGCGGCCGCCGCTGCCTGCGAAGCGTCAGCTTGTTGTTGTAATGCTCCTAGCACCGGCGGTGCCTCAGCTGGCGGCTCGCTGGTTGAAGGCGCAGGCGGTGGTGCCTCAGCTGGCTGTTCGCTGCCTGAAGGTTCAGGCGGTTCTTCAGATAGCTGTTTGCTTCCTGAAGGAGCAGGCGGTTCCTCAGCTTGCTGCTTAAGGCCAGAACCTTCGCCGGGACCATTAACGTATATACCCGGCAAACCGGGAATACCATAAGGCTTATCGCCCCCATTTCCGGTGTTGTCATTGAGGCCAATTCCTGGCAAGCCTTTAATTCCAACTTGTTGCTCGCTGCCTGAAGGAGCAGGCGGTTCCTCAGCCGACTGTTCGTCTGAAGGAGTAGGTGGTGCTTCAGCTTGCTGTTCACTGCCTGAAGGAGCAGGCGGTTCCTCAGCTGGTTGCTGCTCGCTGCCTGAAGGAGCAGGCGGTTCCTCAGCTGACTGTTCGTCTGAAGGAGTAGGTGGTGCTTCAGCTTGCTGTTCACTGCCTGAAGGCGTAGGCGGTTGCTCAGCTGGCTGTTCAGCTGGTTGGGTATTTGGCTCGCCGGGTTTATTATCTGCCACTGCATCTCTCACCGCAGCTATGCCAGTAGGTACCTTGGCTGGAGGTGTCGGCTGAAAATATGACTTAACTCCGTCCCAAAAACCATTTGTCGAATTATTTTGACTGGCTGGTGGCTGCGGTGTAACAGCCGGCTGACTGTTATTTGTAGACGTAGATGTTTCCACTGCTGGCTGATTGCTGCTTGTGGAGGTAGACGGTGCCACAGCCGGCTGGTTGGTATTTGTAGAAGTAGACGATACCACTGCTGGCTGATTGCTACTTGAAGGTGTCGACGGCTGAAAGTAATTCTTAACTCGCTGGACCGTGTCTGTGTATGAGGCTTTTATGGAGTCCAAAATACCATTTTGCGGTGGCGGATTATTTTGAATGACTGGCGATGGCGGCTCAATTGGATGAACACTAGGCCCGCGGGGCTCATTCACTGGCTGACCCACTGGATTTACTTTGGCAGGTCCTGTACTTACCTGAACAACTGGAGGAGGCGCTGAATCAAACCCCACTTGCCCTTTTTTTGACACATCTTCCAAGCTTGATGCCCCTGCCGCTGAATGCGAAGAGTCAGCTTGATCTTGTAATGATCCTAGTGTAGTCCCTGTCGGCTTGGCGAAGGCCAACGTATACAAAAAACATCCCACTGTGATACATAAAGCTAACAATAATTTTTTCATTTTGGTTTTCTTTCGAGTATATCTCGTTTAAGGGGCTTAGTTTTAACTTAGTATAACTTAAAAAATAAAGAAAAGGAATAAGAAAAATTACATATTCTCTCTTAGAAAACACAATGGCCTTCGTGAGTTTAATAAATTGCGAAAAATTATTTTTTGAGATAGGATGACAAAGTGAAACTACTTTCAATCATCCTCATCTCTTGTTTAGGAATTTTTGTCTATTCTAATACTTTTTTCTGCTCCTTTCATTTCGATGATATTCCCTATATAGTCGGTAATTTTTATATAAGAGATATTCATAACCTGCAAAATATCTGGAATTGGTGGCCTTGCCGCTTTATTACTTTCTTCTCTTTTGCTTTTAACTATCATTTTTATCAATTTAATGTGGTTGGTTACCACTTGTTTAATCTGGTGGTCCATTTAGTCTCGGCTATTTTTGTCTGGTGGCTTGTTAACTTGACTTTTTCAACCCCCGCAATGAAAGAAGCGTTTGCAGACGAGGCAATAGGGAATATTGCCGATCTTGTTTCCTTATTCTCGGGATTAGTATTTGTATCACATCCGATTCAAACACAAGCAGTAACCTTTATTTGGCAACGGGCCGCTTCTATGGCGGCATTGTTTTACTTAGCATCTTTATGTTTCTATGTTAAATCAAGGTTATCCGTACGTACGGGCAACCCGGCGGGCCGCCCATATTATTACATTCTTTCGTTGATAACAGCCATGATGGCTATGTTCACTAAGGAGAATGCCATAACCCTGCCTTTGATGATTGTACTTTATGAGTTTAGTTTTTTCAGGACTAATAGACGTGTCGCAATTCCATTTTTACTTATCTTTTTGATAATTCCCTTAACCTGGACGCTCTCCGAGTCAGAAAAATTTCAGGCCAGGCATAGTTTTTTTACGAATATTTCTTCCATGCAGTATCTTCTTACTGAGTTTAGGGTTATCCTTACCTATATAAGGTTGGCCTTTCTGCCGTACCATCAGAACTTAGATTACGATTATTCTCATTCTAAAAGCATCTTCGAAGTGTCTACATTTTCCAGTTTCATATTTTTAATCGTTATTTTATTATTTGCTAAACGGATGTTTTCAAAATACAGACTGGTTTCTTTTTCTATCTTTTGGTTTTTTTTGACTCTTTTGCCTGAATCAAGTTTCTTTCCATTCGCAGATGTGATTGAAGAGCACAGGCTTTATTTACCTTTGGCAGGGTATAGTATGTTTTTGGTCAGTGGCGCGTATTATGTGATTGTTACGTATTGTCATTTTGAGTCCCCTTCGCTTCGCTCGAGGGCAGGCTCCGGACGAAGAATCTTAAGACATCTTAAGATCCTTCGCTGCGCTCAGGATGACAAAAGACTCTGGTTGGTGGTACTGATGATGATAATAGCCTGTTATTCAGTTTTGACGTATCAAAGGAATAAAGTCTGGAAGGATGAGTTTACTTTATGGAGTGATGTCGTTCGAAAATCTCCTCATAAGGCAAGGCCGTATAACAGCCTCGGCCTTATCTACGAAAAACAGGGTAATAGCACTGAAGCTCTTGGTCTTTACAACAAAGCTATTGAAATATTTCCTAACTATGCAGAGGCCTACAACAATAGAGGGCTTCTTTACTACAAACAAGATAATTTTACTGCGGCTTTGTCAGATTATAACAAGGCCATTGAAATCAAGCCTGATTTAGTAAATGCTCATAACAACCGTGGCTTGCTCTACACCAAAGAAGGTAAATTCACTCAGGCGATATTAGATTTTAATCGATGCATTGAATTAAACCCTAACTTTGCAAAGGGCTTTGTCAATCGCGGCATTGTCTGGGCCCGACAAGGCAATTTCACTCAAAGCCTGTCAGATTATACTAGGGCCATTAAAATAAATCCTAATGATCCACGATTCTAATTTTGGCAGACTCTCCATTACCAAAATATTTATTTAGCTTTGCGTTTTTTTTGAAAAAATTTGCTAACCAACGTTGAGCATTCCTCAGCTAAAATGCCGCCGTTTACTTCGATACGGTGGTTCAACAATTTATGATTGGCAATATTAATCACCGAACCACAGGCTCCGGTCTTGGGATCTTGGGCCCCAAAACAAACCCGGGTGATACGTGCCAAAACCAATGCTCCGGCGCACATTGAACAAGGCTCGATTGTAACATAGAGGGTACATTCCTGTAACCACTTCGATGAGAGAAAATTCGTCGCCTGAGTGATGGCGATCATCTCGGCATGGGCCGTGGGGTCTTTTAATGTTTCTACTTGATTATGTGATTTAGCAATAATTTTACGTTCGTATACAATCACAGCACCCACTGGCACTTCATCCGTCCCGGCAGCCATCTTGGCCTGACGGATGGCCTCTCGCATAAACATTTCATCAGTTTTTAACACATCAACTCCACCTGATCATTGTCATTCCCGCGAAAGCGGGAATCCGTGTCCTGGATGCCCGACAGAAGCATTCGGGCATGACAATGTGGTTATTTTGATTTATACACTGGAAGGGAAATCTGAACAGTGGTACCCTTGCGCAGAGAACTTTTAATATGAATAGACCCTCCGACAGCACCTATAATTGAATGAATGATGGAGAGGCCCAAGCCGGCGCTTTTATCAATGCCGCGTTCCTTGGTTGTAAAAAACGGCTCAAACACTTTGGACAAATGATCCGGCGTAATCCCCACCCCTTCATCAGTGACATCGATACCGATGACCCCGCGTGCTTTATCTAAGAATGTTTTTACCTTAATAATACCGCCGCCCGGCATGGCCTGTATGGCATTAATAATCACATTATGAATGATCTGATGACATTCGACAGGGCCTACAGTGGCCCGTGGCAGTTGTCTTCCTAACCGTGAAACTAATTTAATGCGGGCCGATTTTAATTGCTGGCTTAAATCACCGAAGACACTTTTGATGACATCATTAATTTGACAGTTGTTTTCTCCCAGACGGGTGTGACGTTTGCCCACATACAGCATTCGGCTAGTTGTCCGCGAACAATGTTCAAGCTGGCGTTCTAATTGTTTCAAGGTGGAAATAATGACCTTGAAATCCTTATAAGAGATAAATTCGAAATCACGATTTTTGTAATCATTAATGAGCTTTTGGGTGCGCGCCAGAATGGATTTTAATGGCGAGTCCAGTTCATGCGCTAAACCGGAAATGACTGTAAAAGAATCAGATGATGAGGGATTGAATTTCATAATTAAAACGCGCCTGACAAGATTCGAACTTGTAACCCTCAGTTCCGTAGACTGATGCTCTATCCAGTTGAGCTACAGGCGCATATACAACAATCTGTTTAATATCAATTGGTTACGAAAGAACCTACTTCTTCTCCTACTGCTACTTTTTGCTCAGGTGTCCAAAAGGTGTCTATCTTTTTAGAAAGGCTTTCCATAGCTTGTGTTTTGTGATTTGGTGATAAATGTGCGTAACGCAACGTCATTGTTAAACTCTTATGTCCCAAAAGTTCCCGGACCGTATTTAAATCCGTACCATTCATGACCATATAACTCGCAAACGTATGTCTAAGGTCATGGAAGCGAAAATCTTTTATACCAGACTTCTGGACGGCTGTAAAGAAGGATTTCTTAATATCTTTTATCTGAATACCATCTTTATTACAGAATATAAATTCGCTTTCAGGATTCTTTGAAACATTGATCAGCGCCCTTTTTACTGCCTCACTCATGGTAACTTCCCGCTTCTCACCGTTTTTAGTGATCCACAGATAAATGAAATTTCTTTTAAAATCACAGTCTTTCCACCTAAGCCCTAATATCTCGCTTCTTCTCATTCCGGTGTATACAGCCACAATAATCACTGCCTTTAGATGATCATGGCAATTAGACAATAATATAACCAACTCTTCAGGCTCAAGGTATCGCAACCGGGCATTGTTTTCTTTGAAGGACTTGACTTTTTTAACAGGATTCTCTCCTTTAAACTTCCCCCAATCAATAGCACAATGGTAAAGGCCTTTTAAAACATTTAATTGCCGGTTGACCGTAGCAGAATTTAAAGGCTTACCCTTTTTGTTAGTCTCCTTTAAACGATCTGATTTAAATTTCTCTATTACTATGGGAGTAATCTCATGAAGGTATTTACCTGATAAATACCTTTTCAGAATATTAAGATTGCTCTGGTGATTAGACTTCCATGATTTACAGTTAGGCTTGCAGTAAAGCTCTATGTATTCATGGGCAAAATCTTCAAATTTAATTTTTAAGACTTTCTTCCTATCAATAAACCTGCCTTCCATTATTTCAATCTTACGCTTATGATCAGCAATCTCAGCGAAACCACGGCTTGTCCCCGCTCTTTCCCGCTTCCTTCTTCCTTCATAATAGTATTCAATGAAGAAATTACCTTTTTTAGGATCAAAAGCAATTGTCTGTTTACACCGGGCGCAAGCAACCTGGGAAATGTCTTTCCTATAAATATTATGCTTCTGCCCACAACTGGGACATTCTACTCGATTAAAAACAGCCATGTTTATCCTATGGTATTATTTTTCATCATCTGATCAATAGTTTGGCGGTCAAACCTGTTTAATTTGCCAAGCTTGATACGGGGAATTTTTCTTTGAAAAACCCATACATACAAGGTTCCCTTGCTAACCCTTAATAATTCTGCGCATTCATCCATATTTAGGTATCTCTTTTCCATATTTTTTTACCTCCTCTCTCTTATCTATGGTTACTACATCGCCACATTTTAAGTTTAGCACATGTATGGAAGTTTATCAAGTATGTAACTAAATAATTCTATATTATAACATCAATATTTCCAAATAGTTACGAAATCATCATAGAAATTATTTGATTTTAGTGATAAATAGTTCTATACTATAGTTAATTTGAAACGTAGGACCAACAGGAGCCATAATGAAAAAATTTACTTTGGGAGAAAAAATCAAGGCATTAATGTTTAAAAAAAATATTAAAAGCTTAAATGAATTTCACAGCTTATTAGTAAAACACTACGGCGAGAAAGCATTAAGCCGTCGAAGCCTGACTACCCTAATAAATAAACGGGTTGCTTTAAGAAAAAATACCGTCAGCCAGATTTGCGTTGTTCTTGAATGTTCAATTGATGAGCTTATAAAAAATACTGATACCCTTTTGGGCGGGTGGGAGCATGTAAATTCCTCTATATTAATGCATAATTATGCTTATCAATTTCTTGTATCCAACCATCCAGGCATAGGCATAACCCGTCCTTTCTCCGTTGAAAAATTACTTCTCCGCAAGGGCGCGACAGTTCCTATACATATTTTTAAAAATGAACCCACTGATACCAAGATAAGTATTTATGTCATACGAGGCAGTCTTGAGGTACATCACAAAAATGTGGAAAAAGGACATAGCTTGGTTCGAGCTGGGCAGTGTTTGAATATACTCGCGTCAAAAAATTTATATATAAGCGGTCCAACCAATCGCAACGCATCCGCCATCATTATTGCTCATCCAGGAAGAGAAAAATATTATAAAGACCCTGCGGAAATTTCATATATTACAAAAGATCGGTATTAATAAAATTCCTTCTTCCGCCGCATTCCTTTGACTTAGCCCATTTATCAATGGCTTAAATATCAAAACACTAATTAAGGGGATAGGTGTAGCTGTAAAACATTTTGATCTACTAAAGCCTCGTGGATCTTTTTCCCATATTTACTTGATAATTCATTTGCTTCCCTTTGAATTTTATCCAGGCGTCCTGCTGGATTAATAAGCGCGCCACTCGATTCTACTTTCTTTTGAGCTATTTCCCAAAAACATCTCTCAGAAACTAAATCAGCTATAAAAACCTGACCCACCAATGTTTTTTTATGTTGACAATCTTCTCCCAAATAATGCTCAACCGAGGGAAAATGAGTATAGATCATAACCTTACCTGTTGTTTTACTATAGGAACTTCTCTGACGAGGGTCCAGCGTCTCCATATCAAAATCTGGATCACTAAACATTCCTTGTCTATTTTTTTGATCTTCACTCTCTTTTGATCGAACTTTAACTTCTAAGAGAGCAATTTGTGATTCAAATTCAGCAGTAATTATGGCATCCTGCCCCGGTCCATCACCCCACACCTCAAGATCATATTTCGCAACATGCCTAACGGCATCGCGATGATTAATAACTATCTTCTCTTTAGAAACATGCACTGTTTTGTTATCTGATGTAATTTTAACTTCATTTCCATCTTCAATCATTTTAATATAAACGAGTAAGCTTACTTTACGTGGCTGGTTGGGGCGCAAGGTCACACTTTCTGGCGAAAAAACCATTCCTTCCTTATATAAAAATTCTTTTTCCGGGACCACATTTACTCTAGACTGAGATGATCTTCTCCCCACTGAGGCTGTAATAAAACCTTCAATATTAGGCTCAAGACCTTCAATGGTAATATATTTATGCAAAATATCTCCGGTCTCACCTCGGTCATCAACTGTCAATTTTATTTCAGGAGTTTGCACTCTAATTTTAGGATGAGACGATATAACTTTAACATTTGATCCTTTATTGATCATTTTAGAATCTACTCTAAGTTCAAAATTATAGCGTTTACCGACTGTTATCTCGACAGAAGATGGGTATAAACAAAAACCATCCGGTGGAAATTCTTCTTCTTTTGTTATATCTTGCCCCAAATTAATAATTTCCTCTGCTTCCTCTAATGCAATTTTATTCAAAATAGAAAATGCTTTTCGGTAACGATCTGTCTCTTCCCGGTCAAATCTGCTTTGTTCTTCTCTTTGTTTACGGGCCCTTTCTTCTTGAATATTTATTGCTAAACGATCTTCAATCTCTTTTATAAGCTTCTGGCAAAATGGGTGACGGACTACAAGACCACTTCTTTCTTCATCTAGAACAGGTTCTTCTTTCTCTAATAATTCTCTAAATCGAGAAATTCTAACTTCACCAAAAAAACGCACAGCCAGGGGTTCGTTATCATATTTAAATAGAGAAATACCCAAAACCGCGTTCTTATTATCCACTAAAAGTAGCCCGCCATCACGATCATCCCCAGTCTGCGTAAGCTCCGTATCAGCTCGAAAAAGAACAAAATGAATAGGAAAGTTTCCATACCGGCCATAAGCGACAACAAAGTCTTGTTGCATAATTTCTTTACCTTGAGGCATCTTATAACGCATCTCACGTCGTTCTTTTGTATCATCATCGATAAGAAATATTTTCCTTTGAGGATTTGTCATAATTCCTCGTAGGAAAGCATTATTTGCTAACTCTCGCTGTACAGTATCTACACGAGGGACAGTATCACCTGTTTTTTGAGGATCTACTTTAAAATAGGCCACGGTTCCGTTTTTTTCAATTGCATGTTGATTTCTTAATTTAGAATTAGCGGGTACCGGATCACTAATTTTATACATCGGCCTGTCATCTTTAATAAAAATCTTACATTCTACAAATTGATCATCCTTAAAGGTACAAATTTGTCCATCAGTCATTCCCGCTAAAGCATCTTTGGCTCCTTGTCCAAAATAACCGCGTACGCCCTTTCCAACCTTCAAACCGCTGGTTGCTGCTCCATAACGTCTAAAATTGTTTCGTACATCATCAAGAGACATTCCTTCCGCAAAATCTCGTACTGCAAAAATACCACTGTAGCCATCTTTCTTATAAATAATGTCTATCTCTCCTTTTGATTCCTTTTCCATTTCATCTAATCTAATATAACTGTCGTCAGAATTAGTTATTAATTCTACCAAAGCCCGTATTACATTTCCTTGCATAGCAGTCTTTATTCTTCGGACCGTATGCCTCGGATCAGCTTCTATTATTCCTTGCTCCATGATGACCTCCTATTTTTCCACAATACCAAGGAATGTTCGGAAATGCCGTTCTAACCAATTAAAAAATTCTAAAAGATCTTGTCGTTTAAGTTCACTGGCGTAGTCTCTTAATTGAAACAAATTTTCTTTCAGCATTTGCCTATCTGAATCTAACGTGCCCTGCAATAAATAACAGAGGTCTCCTTCTGAAATTGAATCATTCTCTTTTTCAACATATTTTAAATACGCAGGAGATGACATTACTTCCTTTAATAGCTTTTCTTCCCTTCTTGTCTGGGAGGCAGCTCTTTTAACTTTTTGAGACTGGCCTTTTAAAATATTTTCTGCTTCTTGTATACACATCCGTCCCCTTTCAGTAATAACATATCCTTGTTTCACTTTCCCGGATAACCATGGTCTCGTCTTTGTAGTAAAACGCCAAAGACATTTAACAACTCTATTGGCATCTGGGTAATCAGGGAAACCGATCAAAGAAAACTTCTTGGGAAATAATTTAAAACTAGCTATAACTACATTTTCAAGAAATAATCCTGCGCCTATTTTTTCTAAGTGACCTATTGAATACATAACTAAATGATCAAGATCAACATCCTTATATTTATCAAATGACATAGCTTTTAATTCTAAAATTTTTTCTCGGTCCATTGAATTCATCCTTAACTTTTAAGAAATTGGTTACCTTTTTCCGTAATTTCCCAAACACCTCTCGGGGCTTCTTTAGAAAGGTAGCCATCAGATACAAGTTCATTTTTGGCCCATTGTACGGTATTTTTCCATCGAATTTGTCCGCTTTTCAAGGGTTCTAAATCAACTGGAGAGAAATGTGATTTCATTAGTTTTTCTAATTTAGCAATAACATCTTTGGCAGAAGCGCTACCACCTAGGTCCTGGATAACCTGAAGGATAGGTTTCATAAAAATGCTTTGATCTGCACGACCGGAGTTCGGGGGAAGTCTTTTTGATCTTTTTTTTCTTCTCTTATTGCCGCTGCTACCAGCTCTATTCTTTTTATCTATTCCAAGCAACCGTCTTAACACAGCATTGGGAGTATCTTCTAAAGGAATTGCCTCTGTTTGCAAGACTTTCCAAACATCCTGATCGATTCTTATAAGCTTCATTTCGTGTCCTTTCTTTTGTTACAATGTAACATTGTTCTTTAAATTGTCAAGAAATTTTTTACAGCTCGCTTTTTATAAAACAAAAACCTTCGCCAGACGTCACCATCAGCAAAGGTTTTATGCAAAAAATCCTATGAAATAATTTCTTTTATATTCTCAATAGTTTCCCCTAAAGTGCCCAGAGAAGCTTCAAAATATTCAACATTCCAATTACCAATAAACTGAACCCCTTCCGCATGGCTTACATCGGAGATTTGGCTTAAAAACGTATAAATTAACTGTAATTTCTTTACCTCTTCACTTATTGAATCACAAATCTCAACCTGGCTCATGACATCTGTCGATACTCTCATAAGGTCCTCTCCTTGGTTGATTATGATTATTATTTAACAAAAAACCTTCGCTGAATCGATTATTGACTTTGCGAAGGCATACAGGAAGTAAAATGTTTTATAAATGAACCTGGGGAATTCGCGTATCCCTACCTCTTTTAGATAACTATCCCTAAATTTTGGGTCATTTAAATTTTCTTGATAATATCGAGGCGATGGTTGCTCTTAATGGCTTTAATGATCTCTGGTTTTATGCCTTTCTCTTTGGCCAATTTTGGCCATAAAGCTATCCCCTCAGCAACTTGATTGCGGATTTCTTTGGCTTTATAGATTTCAAATTTATTAGCGACTTCCTCAAGATCAGCGAGAGTAAAATTATCACGCTTTCCATTGGCGCTTAACTGATGAACTTTAGCCCATTTCCCAAGAGCATCATATTGATAGACCATATCATAAGCTGGTGAAAGCCGCCAAGAACCTTGCCTGTCCATAATAAAAGATAGGTTCTTTGTGTGGTCGTCTTGGTTACGCGCCAATATATTAAAAACCATCCGCCGGTACATTTCTTGGGCGTGTTCATGATCTAGGCCTAATTTAAGAATTGTAGAAAAAACTTGTTCATAACTATACTTATTCTCAGCCCTATGATCGTAGTGTTGCAGAGCGTTTAATGATTGAACGTGTACTTTTTCATTCCCAGGTAAACGATCAAATCGTTTGGTCATAAAATGTGCGCGTCCCTTTTCTTCTAATAGCTCACAAGGCATCATTTTAATATTAGCTTTCAATGCCATTAGATAGTAGGTTGCTTCAATTCTACCATAGCCATCCGGATCACCTAAGTCCTGATCTTTCATCCCATCAAATTTAATGATCCAATGTTCAAAACCCTCCGGTACAGTGGTTTGGCCAGATCTTATTTCACCAGTTGAAGGATTATAAGCAATAACTGCTTTAGCTCGTGCTCCACCCGCGGAACTCCCAATCTGAATCAAGGAAAGCAAAGCATCCGTTGGATGTTTGATCAAGTTTACCGACAATTCTTTCTTTTTATTAACAACATCAGCTGCGAGCTGGGCGAGTTTATCTACAGCAATTGAAGTTGACTCCATCGATCCTATGTTGATCGCGGGACGATATTCAAGCGCCCCCATCCCTCGAGAGCCCTCAAAACAAAGTTTTTCTATTGGGTTCAATGAGCCTGGCTCCCTACCGTTTATTTGCAACCAGTCATCAATTAATTTATTTCCAAATCTATCAGGAAGGGAATCAGCTAATAGTCCAGGGAGGCCATTTTGACTTTGCATTTTCAGTTCAGGAAATGAGTAAACATTAGTTGAAAGCGGCATATAAATAGGAGAAATTTCAAGCCCTTTTTTTACAAATTGTGGATCGTAATCAAACGCAGCGACACCGGTTTGGTCGTCCCAAGCAACTGTTCCGACTTGTTCACCCCAGAGATAAACCTGGGCGCTTGTAACTATTATTTTTTCGTTTGCCATAACTATGTCCCTTGGGGTCTCGCTACCCTTGACGCTCGTTTTCTACGCTTACCTTCTAATTTAACAATTTCACTTGGCCTGAAAGGGACCTTGGGAAGAAATAAATCCAACTGATTAAGAACTTTAAGAGCCCTCATTACACGTAAAAAACCAAGAATAGTTGATGGCTTGCCGTATTCGATATTCTGAACCACATTTATAGAAACCCCTGCTTTAGCAGCGAGATCACTTTGAGCAATATTAGACGACAACCGCTTGTCTTTAATTCTGCTGCCCAGCTCTTGTAATATTCCTTTATCAGTCATTGAAAAATAATCCATATTCTCGCCTCCTTTCGTGCTTATTCTATTGCAAATTTGATAGCCTGCATGCCGCGAGACGAGCGGCAGGCCTATTTGAAGGATAGCATCAATCAAAGATATTGTCAAATAATAATACATGTTTTAAACAATATATATAAACTTTATTTTATGTACATAGCTTATTACATGTGTTATAAACTGTCCAAATTCTTCGAAATTAACCACACATGTCCGCTAACCCGGCGGCCAGCCGCGCGGATTGCGGCCGTAGACATCATGATACACACGCACAGTGAATGGCGCAGGCATATCCATAGCCTCTTTACGCGAACGAATATTTATTTCATTTAGATCAGCTCGCATCTTTTCTACTTCTGCCTGGTGTTGTTCATCTTCCTGCGAAGCCTCCCATGCTTCTGATGCCGAATAGACGGTTGGTGGTTCAAGCTCTTTCCTTAACGGCATGAGGTCCACAAAACGAATTTCAGGAAAGCGATATACCCAATCTGCATCAAGTGTTTTTAATCGTCGAAAAATCATAGTATAAACAACCTTCAAATCCGTACGGACATGTAACCAACCGGTCCCCATATAGAAACGCATATAATCGCCTTCCCATAACGTACTCTTTTCCAATTTCCTGCTAAAACCATCAAGAAAAGCGGAAGAACCGCGAAAGGAGCCTATATCCACCAAACGGCCATCCGCTGCGACCACCTCATGATTGCACGAAAAAATATCCCATAAGCAACGGCCTACAAGTTCTGTCACTTCATCTGTAATATTCACCGGAGTATCTTTCCATTTTGTACGGATATCTTCAAGTGTCGGTTCCAGGGAATCTTGATCCTTAAATATCTGCTCCGGTGAAGGATGAAAACAAGAAAACAATGGCGAAGACTGCCATCCTTCCGGCGCAATTTCACTTAAAACATCTTCACCGGCAAATCCGTATGGAAAAAGCCGATCGAAAAATGCAATAAGTTCCTCGTCTGTTAGTTGTAAAATTTCTGAATTATCCATTTAGTCCTCGAAATAGCTTTCCATGTCAATTCTCTTTAATACAGCGTTGAATACTTCTTTTTTTGTCATTCTATCTGTCTTAACGGCAAATCGAGCCACGATCTTCTTAAAAGCAGGATATAATTTATTTACAAAATCATATTTATTCTTAAAATGACCGCTATAAAGCCACTTACCGCCTTGCTCACTCTTTTTCTTTTGCCCTATCCTTTTCATAAGGACCTTACGTGATGCTTCCAGTTTGATAACAATCATCCTGTCTAATGGCAAAGCGTCCGATAAAAAACCTTCCCGCGCATTCAGGCCTGTTGTTTCAAGAATACAATTACGCCAACCTCGCTTGGAAAGATCACGAAATAATGCCAGCCATGCGTCTGCCTCTCCAATAGCCGTCATAGGAAACCGTTCACGGTAGGAACCAATTCTATAAACCGGAATTTTAAATCTCTTACTCAGCTTTTGCGTAAGAACCGTCTTACCAGCCCCTGGTAAACCAATTACATGAATAATAGGTAATTTCATATTTTAAAATCCTTATTCTCTAGTAATTATTCGGATGTTTGTTTAGTATTCATACTTATTCCTTCGGCCCTGAATTCCGCCATAAAGGTCAGGGGTCAAATCGGATGGCCAATATTCTTTCGTTTCAACATCCATAATAGTCAGTTTTCCATTCCATCCTGCACCCGTATCTAAATTCCATACGTTACAGAAGTGCAAGGGTAATGTTGTCTTACCGAAGCCTTGTGTCGAAGTATGACCGATAAAAATCTCGTCATAACCGCCGAATTTATAATCTTCCTTTTTTTGATAATGTTTTTCCCTTGCGCTATAAAGCAATTGACGATCCCACATACACAATTCAGGATCTTGATTTTTAAGCTTCTTATTAGGATCAATGCCAGCATGAACAAACAGTCGTACTACACCAGCAGCATTTTCTTCTAAGGCTATGTGCGCATTTTTTAATATCTCCAAATGGGCAGCGGGCATGCCGCCGATCTTTGCATAGGCATCAAAGGTAGCTGTTCCGCCTTGGGATAACCATGTATATTCGGCATGTCCGTCCGTTACTCCTGTATAAAAGTCATATGCCCACTTATCATGATTTCCCCAAATATAAATCAAGTTAGCGATTTTTAGCAATTCATCAAAACATTCAACCACATCAGGGTAGCCATCACAGACGTCCCCTATGACGACAAGCCGATCATTATGATAATCGAACCTTGAACGCTCTAAGCATTGCAATAAAGCTTTATAGGCGCCGTGTATATCGCCGATGACGAATGTTTTCATAAAAGATGGCAAAAAAACACCAACCCCTCTTTAACTTTTTTGGCCACATATTGAATATTGGCAACCCCCACAGCATGTGCACGCCCAGAAAGCATCCAGGGTAGAGTAAGCCCGCGCTTTTCACCCTTATTGGCCTTTAGAATGTAAGGCCGCACTGGCCTGTACATATAACACGAATGTACCGATAATCCAGTCTGGCTACACTCACAACGTGGCCCGCTAACGAACTCATTTTCACCAGCATTTAATTTATCGTTTAGGTACTCAGCCCTATGTTCACATCTAAAACATAGCCCATACATTTCTTTCTTACGATCTTTTACCATAGCTCTCCTTCTATATTTTGGCGCCCCCGGCAGGAATCGAACCTGCATATGACTGTTTAGAAGACAGTCGACACATCCATTGGTCCACGGGGGCATATATTGGACCGTCCGGCGAGAGTTGAACTCGCATTTTAATAACCCATACGCAAGCGAAGCAATTGGGCCTTTTATGTTGTCCATTACACTACGGACGGATTGAGTTCCTGATGCCCCTGCTCAGAGTTGAACTGAGAGTCTTCTCTTTAGGAAAGAGACATGTTGTCCGTTACACCACAGGGGCTTTCTTAACTAAATTAAAATTGTCCGGCAGCGTACTCATCTTCTGTTTAACTTCCTTGAAGCTCCAAGGGAAAAAGTTATGGCAATCAACCCCAACATCAAAACTCTTTCCAAAACTTTCAAGCCTTCCATGACTGTGACCGTACAGGTGCCAACTGTTATAGTGGCTTCTACCCCAGACTCTCATTGCATAATGGCAGAGCACAATGGGCTGACCTTCAATGGTTACCTCAATCAAAGGTGATATCTTCGAAAAATACTTGGGGTATTTTAGGGTGTCTTTGTCGTGGCTCCCTATGACAAGAATTTTTGTCCCGTTCAGCCTTTTAAGTACTTTTTCCAGATCACCAAAACCGAAATCACCCACAATGTAAATCAGATCACCAGGCATAACCACAGAGTTCCAATTCACTATCAGCATCTCATCATGCTCTTTAATGTCATTAAAAGGGCGTCCGCAATACTTGATTATATTCGCGTGATGAAAATGCGGATCAGCGGTAAAATACGTGTTCATTTATTTTTCCTTTCGACACTTTAATCTATCCAACCGTAAGTGTTGGCAACACGTTCAGTGTTTCGATATACTCTCTGCCAATCCAAAAATTTGATAGTCTTATGATCAGCGTGTCTTACCTTGCCCTTGATAAAAGTCTTACCTCCAACGTTCAGCAGATAATCAGCCGTATGTGGCTTGCCTCGTGTTGGCAGAGCTGTGTTGGGCAGGATACAATCTGCCTTTTCACTTATAGACAATCGTTCTTCCGGTGTTACATCGACAAAAAACCATTCACCCTGACGGATCACCTTGGAATCATTCCTCTTCTTACTGTCTTTTACTTCCACCGGCTTCAACCAGCGATGTGCATCTTCTACGGTATTGATCTTGCCGCGTTCATGGGGCAATTCAGAGATAAACAAGTGCCGTTCATCCATCCCGGCCAAATATCTCTTGATGCCTTCAGATGTTTCACGCATTGTCTCAATGTTCTTGCCCTGCCTAGGATCATAATGAACTTCGGTGAACACTCTCTTTGGTTCTTTCACGAAGAGAAGCACCTGGCGTCTGTCCTTGTCAACATCCAGAACCCTGACATCTGTACCGACCCCCTTGAAGATCTTAAACTGCTCTGTCTTTTTTCCTTCAATTGTCATCTGGAAGATTTCTCCAGTGCCTCTTCCCCTGGCAAAAGGCTCATTGGTCACTACCAATGGCAAATTTGCCTTCTCAAAATACTTGGATATTTGTTGCATAGAATCCTCTTAACTAGATGGTGCCCTCGGGGTGATTCGAACACCCAATTTCCAGTTCCGCAAACTGGCGTCTTGTCCGTTGGACGACGAGGGCGTTATCATATAGTCCCGAGAGGTGGATTTGAACCACCGGAATAACGGCTTATGAGACCGTCGCCTTAAACCGGACTTGGCAATCTCGGGATGGTGCGCCCAGGTAGTACCGCCCTACCGTCTGAAAATTATCGATTTTCTGCTCTGCTATTGAGCTATGGGCGCAATCATAGTCGGCGGTGGAAGACTTGAACTTTCATCACGGCCTAATCTGGGCCTTCCAAGGTATAAGCTTGGCGCACTACCATTGTGCTAACCGCCGTAAATATTGGTAGGGGATGAAGGTAACGCACCCTCGTCTTCTGTATGTAAGACAGACGTTCTTCTTTTGAACTAATCCCCCATATTATGGTACGCCCTGAGAGATTCGAACTCATCACATTCCGCGTTCTAAGCGCGGCGACTCCTGCCAGTTGGTCTAAGGACGCATCTAAATTGGCTGGCAGGAGTGGATTCGAACCACTATCGTCCTCATTAACAGTGAGGCGCAATTCCTGTTATACGACCTGCCAATATGGTGTCGAGTGAGGATTTTGCAACCTCGTCTCCGCGTCTTCAGCGCAGCGCTTGAACTATCTCAGCTAACTCGACATATCTTTGTACGGTCCCAGATCAAACTTGGTGCGGCTGGAGGTAATCGAAACCTCTATTCCGGTTTGGAAAACCGACGTGTAGCCAATAACACTTCAACCGCGTCCGGAGCTGACGACTGGCCTCGAACCAGCTACCTCTTCATTACCAATGAAGTGCTCCGCCTGATGAGCTTCGTCAGCATTGGAGCCGCCATCCGGAAATGCACCGGACTTTCCTGTTTACGAAACAGGCGCTTCGCTATCAAAGCCTTGGCGGCGTGGAGCCCATGTCCGGATTTGCGCCGAATTCCTCTGCTTACAGGGCAGACGCATCACTGTAAATGCTTCATGGGCATTGATTACTGGTGCGGTAGCCGAGAATTGAACTCGATCCTATTCCATGGCAAGGAATTATGCAGCCGCAAACACCTCTACCGCATTGGTGGATCCGAAGAGAATCGCACTCTCGTCCCCTGCTTGCAAAGCAAGTGTCCTCCTATTGAACGACGGACCCAACTTATAACCACTCAGGCGCCTACCCAAATTGGGGTGACCGACGGAATTTGAATCCGTAATCTCTTGGGCCACAACCAAGCGTGTTACCATTACACCACGGCCACATCTATTGCAGGTACTTCAACCAAAGATCGTGAAGTTCACCTAGTTTTATCCTTACAATCTCCTTGAATCCCCTAGGCCTGGCTGGATTCTTAATTAACTTCAAGCCAGACTGTACCAATGTCATGTTATCCTTCAAAAGATTACAGGACTTGCAACAAGTCACCGTGTTCTCCCAGGAATCCGCACCACCCCTGGATTCAGGAACAATGTGGTCTATCGTGACCTCATTGCTCTTGCACCTGGTTGTACAGTACTGACAAACGTAAGCGTCACGAAGGTGAACGTTTCTCTTGGTGTAGGACACGAAACTTACCCTCTCATAGACCACGCGAACGTATTTCCTAAGCCTGATAACGGCCGGCACACGCATTTCCATAGAGGTGGAACGAACTACTTCGTCATAGCTCTCCTCCACAATAACCTTGTTGGTATATGCGGCGCAGATAGCATCCTTCCAGTCGCACACACCTAAGAACGTATAATCCATGTTAAGCACTAAACATCTACTCACTTTATCGCTCCTTTCAATTGGTCAGGGAAGCGGGTCCTGCCCCCACGGCCTCCTGGTCCCAGGCCAGGCGCTCTTCTAACTGAGCTACTCCCTGTGAATTTTACCTGCAAGAAAATTCAAATACACTTCTTCACTTTCCCCCAATGTCAACTCTCCATTTACAAGAGCTTCCATAATATCCTTCTTCAACCGGCCTACTATTTTCCCTGTGCTTAAGTTGAAGTGCTCCATGATGGACTTACCCCCTAAAGGACACTTGAGTTCCTTGTAATTTTTTAACTCCTCTATCCTTCTGCTCAGGTCTTCAAGGTTGTCTAAATGAAGCTGGACCTTGGAAGGATTATGAGAAGTTATGTCAGACCTTGATAAGAGTAACAATTTATCCAAATGTTCCCCTGCATCAAGGACGAACCTTCTTACAGCCGAATCAGTCCACTTCCTGTCGTACAAATTGGCCCTCATATGGTTCCTGACAAGGTACACGATTTCTTCCGAAAGCTTTCTTGGAAGACCCAACCTGTGCAATATTGATTCCGACATAATTGCAGATACTTCTTCGTGGTTGTAGAAGTGTACCTGTGTATCAAATGTCTTGGTGAATGGCTTGCCCAAGTCATGTAAAAGAGCTGCCCAACGAAGCGCCAAATCAGCTGGGGCGTTTTCTACAACACCGATTGTGTGTAGCCATACATTCTTGCTATGAAACTGACTGTTTTGGTCCACATTGGCCAATATGATCAATTCCGGTACGACATAGTTTAGTAACTTGTAAGCGTACATGTCTGCAAGTGCCTTGCCAACATGCCCACCCAGAAGTATTGTGTTGAATTCATCAAGAACTCTTTCCCTTGGCAAATACAATAATTTACTTGCCTGACTCTTAAGCGCTTCCTTCACGCTTTCAGAGTATTTAAATCCGAACTTTGACCTGAACCTGACCGCCCTTAAAATCCTTAACGGATCATCACTAAAAATTTCCTCAGCGTCCATAGGGGTTTCCAGCACACCCTTATTCAAATGTTCTTGACCCTTGAATAAATCCACTACCCTGCCATCACGATCGATAGCCATTGCATTTATCGTGAAATCCCTGCGGATAAGGTCGTCATGGATAGTCTTACCCCATTCAATAACCGGACGTCTGTTGTCCCTCTGATACTTCTCATTTTTTCTGTACGTGGTTATCTCGATCTTGTTGCCACCAACCATGAATGAGATTGTGCCAAAGGCTTTTCCAATATCATGGGTCTTATACCCTGCCTTTTGTAGCACCTTCTCGACTTCATCGGGAAGAAGGTTGGTGGCAAAATCAAGATCGTTTGTTTTTAAGCCAAGCAAACGGTCGCGTACTGTGCCCCCGACGAGGTACAATTCACTAAATTTGAACAAGTTAAACACCGTCTTTTCCATGTTACACTCCTGGCTACCGGAGAACGATTCAAACGTTCATAGCAACGTCCAAAGCGTTGCGTCCTATCAATTAGACGATCCGGTAATATTCAGACTACGTACTACAATTACACCAATTGGTGGGCGTAGAAAGACTTGAACTTTCATTTACTGGTTAAGAGCCAGCCACTCTGCCTTTGAGTTATACGCCCGTTCAACTTGATGGGTCTAGAAAGACTCGAACTTTCATTTACGGATTAAAAGTCCGCCACTCTACCTTTAAGTTATAGACCCATTGGAGGCCAAGGAGGGATTTGAACCCTCATAGTACCGCTTTGCAGGCGGTCGCCTAGCCTTTCAGCCACTTGGTCATATGGTTGCGGGTCACGGAATCGCGCCGTGTCCCTCAGGTTATGGGCCTGATGTGCTGCTTTTACACTCACCCGCCGAATTTATGGCGGGGGTTGACGGTAACGCTCCGTCTAGTCTGATTTTGGAGACCGGACGCCATCCTTATGGAACCCCCATATCTGGCGGAAACGGAAGGACTCGAACCTTCAGAGGTGTTACCCTCCCTGTTTTCGAGACAGGTGCCCGACCAATTAGGCGACGTTTCCATGGCGGAGAGCCAGAGACTTGAACTCTGATTGGTTTTACCCGTACCTGTTTTCAAGACAGGCGCCATACCAATTAGGCGAGCTCTCCAATGGCGGAGAGTATCAGATTCGAACTGATATAAGTTTTACCCAAACTGGTTTAGCAAACCAGCGCGACCACGCCGTTGTCGCCTACTCTCCATATTTGGCGGTCTGTACGGAAATCGAATCCGTATTGATGGCGTGACAAGCCACCGTCCTAAGCCTTTAGACGAACAAACCAAATTAAATATATAAAAGAACTTAGTAGGGCTAAGGGGGTACGATCCCCTGCTTAAAGGCTGAAAACCTTTTGTGCTTCCATTACACTATAGCCCCATAGACACAAAAAAACCGACTCTCTTCTTAGATAAGTAACTTGTCCCCGTGTGATACGTTAAATTCCTGGGTAGTTACTTATCTAATCTGTGAATCGGTTTTATAACTTAAAATGCCAGGAACGAATGTACGTATGGACGCGGGACAAAAAGACGGCATCGACCAGAGGGCTGTATGCCCTTGGTTCAATGCCTTCGTATTTGTGCGTTCCAAACGTAGCTTCATTGAAATTCTCGTTCCTTGTTATTTCTAAAGCGTAATTACAGACTCCTGTAATTATTTGAAGTATATCACATCATTTGACAGCGTCAAGTAAAACAAATTCTTTTTATTTTAGACTCTCCTATCATACTATGTTCCCCTTTTACCACTAAGCCAGAAAAAGGAAATTCCTATGGTATTAAATTATCCCCAACTAACCATGCTGCTTTCAAGCTTCACTCCGCATTTTGGGCATTGTGGATTTGAAAGAGACACTTTGCCGTCCTCACAATTTGGGCAAACATCAGTATCGAGCAATAATTTTATCTCCTTACCCATTATATAATCGCATGATGGATAGGTATTATTAAGCAATTTGAAATCCCATTCCCCCCAACAATTGGGGCAATAATCGTGTGGTAATTTTACAATCTGTCCGTCGACTATATACCGGTGTATTGTGGAGCCACTGGAGAATAAATACGGTTCTCCGCCTCCAAAACAGGTAATCCCCCTCTTTGTTAAGCTAATTAACTGTTCCTTTTCAGAGCTAAAGACTCCCATATCAAAATTAATAGAAACAGAATATTCTTCTTTTAAAGACGAACAAATTTCTTTCATTTTGGCTTCAAGATCCGATAAAACACCTTGCTTGTATAAGTCATCAAACTTTTCATAAACATCGTCGGCTAATTTATGTATTCTGTCAAACTGATCTGTATCCATAGTCCCTCCGACTGCTTAATATTTATTCTTTCCTTATTTTTAGTCAAATATAGTATTTGGAAATACGCTTCCTTCCCTGAGAAGCGTATTTGCCCAAATCCGTGTCTTTATCCGCTTTATAGGGTATCTTTCGTATTATCCCCAATTGACGAAGCTCATGGCGAATTCGCATTACATCCTCTTCATCCATCCAATCATAAGTATATACGCAGATGACCTTGATATTTGAATTTGCCGCATTGGGATTATCTTTGGTAGTCGCTACCTTTGATATCTCCCCTAGCCTTCCTTCTTCGGTTGCAAATTTAATTTTAAACCATACCTTATCAATCCGTTCAATTGGAACAAAGATCAGCCACTTGCCACCATTCTCGGAATGAGGCGGATACGTTCCTTGCTTCCGATTAGCAAAAAACCAATATTCATTAGTTACTTGAGACGGATTTGTTTGCATCTACTTCATAGTCCAACATTTTATACGTTTTTAATCGCCTTTGGAACATTCTTCCTAACACAGACACTTCCTTATCAACATAATCATAAATCTGAACATCCTGCTTATCCTTGTGATACCGGTTAAGACGTCCGGCATACTGAACGATTTTCCCCTTGAATGAACTTGGCATGGTCAAAAAAAGTGTATTTAATCGCGGCTCATCAAAACCCTCCCCGATATACGAACCTGTCGCCAAAATGGCTTTACGGCAATGATCGGGGCAATCTTTTATTTGTTGAAATTTTTCACGCCTCTGTTTTTGTTTAATGCCTCCATGCAAAACTGCTAGAAATTCTACCTTACCCTGCAATAACTTTGCCAGCATTTCCAAATGCTCACGACGTTCTGTCAAGATCAAAGGAAACCTGCCCCCATCTAAAACATTGACGATGTCATCAACAATCAGCTGGTTTCGTTCATGGCTTTCAATCATTCGACTGGAAAGATCAACTATTTTTGAACCTTCTGTCCACGGGTAAGAAAAAGTTGTTACTCTTGGAATAACTATAGAACTCGCAATATGCGCCGTCATATCTTTTTGTTTAATCCGATAACAAATCGGCCCACACTGCATGTGGATAATGGGCTGATGCCCATCCCCACGATAAGGTGTTGCTGTTAATCCCAACACATATTTTGACTTAGCTTGAGTTAATACTTTTTCAAATGAAACCGCTCCCACATGATGGCATTCATCAACAATGATAAAACCGTAATTGGCAATGCCATCGTAAACGCCATCTGTCAAATCTAAACTTTGTACCATGCCGACATCAATGATCCCCGTTGCTTTATTCTTGCCCCCGCCAATTTGACCTATTCCCTTTTTATCAATACCTAGAAATGATGCCAGCTGTAAACGCCACTGATCCATGATTGGTTTGCGATGAACAAGGATTAAAACATTGGTCTTGCGTTTAGCAATAGCAGCTATCGCTAATACCGTTTTACCTGTTCCCGGTGGCGCTACAAAAACACCAAAGTCAACATCAAGAACACCTTTCAGAGCTTCTTCTTGCTGTTCGCTAAGGGTGCCATCAAAATAAAAATTGGTTTCAAGACCGGTCACACGTTTGTCTTCTATATTCAATTTAACATCATATTCTTTAAACAAAGCTTGCGCATCATCCAAACATCCACGGGGAAGAGCAAGATAACCGTCAACGATTTGTGCACAACATATAACACGCGGTGTGTCATGTGTTGAAAAACGCATCCGTTGCTTTTTATAAAATACGGGATTCTGAAATGCCGCCAAGTGTTTTAACTGATTATACAAAACCGGAGGGCCTTGACCGGTTTTGATATAAATGCGGTTGGCCAAAACAGCATTTATAGATTGAGGCAGGTCTTTGACATCGACCTTAAATCGTTTTTTACCGGAAGGCAAACGCATCCATGGCTCATCATTCTCCTCAACCGGACTTTGGCGGGCGGCAATGACTTGCCCCGTCTTAACCGCTTGTCCCGCCTTTGCCTCAACTTCTTTATAAGACATTTTTTTGACTGATGCTAAAAATCCCCATTGATCTGCATACGGCTTTCCATTTTCATTAATAAAAAGACTGTTACCTTTGGCCACCGCTTCCTTTTGAAATGGTAAAGCAATCAAGTTCCCGAAACCTCCTTTAGGAAGAGTGTCCTGGCTGGGAAAGAGACGGTCATAACTTTTCATGTCCATTTGATAACGTTTAGCCATAGTTTTGGTAATCAAAATACTTCCCAACCCTCTTGCTAAAAAAGCAGGCACTTCTTCGTTAAAAAATATCCATACGTGACCACCACGACCTGAACGGGATCGTTCAATAGCCATTGGTATCCCTTCTTCGCGACAGGTTTCTGCAATTGCCCCTACATCCTCCTGCCAATTCTCTTTGTCAAAATCCATAGCCAAGAAATAACAACTTTCATTCTTAAGCATCGGATAAATCCCCATGACCTGAGCGCCTGTTAAATGCTGTCTGATGGCAACTCCATCCGGTGACAAAAATCCCTGATTCGGGCATTCAGAACATTTGATGATGGGCTTACGGCACAGGGTACGATCCCATTCGTGTTTACAGACAGGGCTATACCCCTTCTTGCCGTTTTTATTGTTGATCCATAGCTTGGAATAAACATCATCGCGGCCACGGAAATAACTTTTAAACAATGCAATTTTATCTGCGGCTGTTTGATTGTTAACTACTGGATTAGGATGCTGTACCGTAATTTGAGAAAAGGACTGTAATTTAGCGAGGCTTTGATTTTTAATACTATTAAGCAGGGCGATTTGCTCATCAATCTTCTTTATTTTATTCTCAAGGACGTTTCGTTGTTGATCCATATCTTTCTATTCCACTTTTATATTTATTCTTCCCACACGGCATTTTCGGGTGAAGTGACCGTAGCCGTCTGAGATTCCACCGGTCTTTCAGCAGATGGTACGGATGAATCCGGTCCGGTGGAATTGCCCTGCCTTTTAGGTAAAAAATGAACGGAATTCGCTGAAATCCTGACACGGCTCTGGGTCTTACCATCCTTCTCCCAACGATCCTGGCGCAGACGGCCTTCCACAATTATTCCACTACCTTTAATTAAATATTTAGCACAATTTTCAGCGGCCGTACCCCATACCTCAACGTCAAAATAAGAAACCTCCGTTACTTTTTCGCCGTTTTTAGTATACACACGGTTGTTGGCAATGGAGAGACTGCACACCGCTTTCCCTGATGCGATATATTTTATCTCCGGGTCCCGCGTCAGATTACCCATCATGTTTACGCTGTTGAGACTCATGTGTTGTTCCTTTCTATTTATGGCGCATCAATTTCTTTAAACAATTTTTTAGCATCCCTACCAGTAATAGTTGGAGTAGCTTCTATTGGTCTGGCCATTTCTACTTTCTGTGCTTTTTCAAATAATCCGCGCCTTTTTTGGTTAGGCGGTGCTGACTTGATGTTGACTTAGTCCCGACATAGTCCCGACTTAATCTGTAACTCTGGCTGTGACTCTTGACTCGACCTTTAACTCGACCCTTGACTCCGCCCCAGTTGGTCGATCAATTGGGTCGGTGACTGGGTCGGTAACTCAGATTCTCTCCCACTGCTTCATAAGCACTTTATGCACTCAGGAATTACGCAACTTTTACAAAATAAAAACTTGCAATTTGTAAACAATATGCTATATTTAAAGTGCGAGCTCGAAAGAGATTCGCCATTTCACGCGGCCCCGTTCTTAGGAATGGGGTTTTCGCTTTTTAGGCCCCTGATACCACTGCCCAAAATCAATATGCCGGGAAAATGAACTCCATAATAAATTCATCCAGTTTTGAATGGGCATTTTCATCAAGCCGGTTAAGCGTAAATGAAGTTACAAATAAATTCTTTGTTATTTCCTTCTTGATCCATTTTACCGGCTTAGTGACCAGGATCGCTCCATTTTCCCTCAACCGCTGATGAAATCTCTCCGATTTATGTAATTCCCTTCCATTCAACCCATAGTAGATACGGACTTCCTTGACCTGCTTAATGGATAACACCTGTTTGATAACATGATAAACAGAAAACTGCCATTTCAGCGTCTTTTGCCAGTGGAACATATTGCTCAAGTCAAAATAAGCGATGACGCTTGTTTCCTTGTTATCGTTGATTAACTTTATCAAATCTTCGTGTTTCATGAATTTTTCTTTTCTATCACTTGGATAAACTGAGCAACAACCTTAAATTCCGTTCATCAAAATCCTTCCCAAAGGCTGCCGGAGGCCAGGGCTCCCAGAGCTTTGCCTGGGGGGAACCAAAATTATTCATAAATATAATATCAGAATTAAACTTTTTTAAAAGCGAAGAATATTCAGTTCTATCAGAAACCATGGGTCGTCGGAATTTTAATGCCCCAAAAAGGCATGGCCTAACCAAATAAAAACAAAACATAAGATCCAGCAAAAAGTGGCCGCGGCAATTAACCAAAGAAAAACACCAAAAAGAAATTGTCCTATGCTGAAAATAATCCCTAATAAAGCCAACAAACAAATGCCTGCCACATCCCCTGCCTTGTCTAATAAAAACATACCCGCTTTTTTAGCTTTTTGTTTGAAGTTGTCTGAAAAATTATTTGTCATTACTCTTTTCCTCCTTGATCTCATCTTTCATTCTCTCCATTGCTTTCTTTAGACGTTGGTTAGCCACTTTTGCCATATTGATCTGTTCTTCTTCGGGCATCACCCTATTAAAGTAAAACTGATAATATAAAGAGTTCTCTAACATCCAATCAATCCTTTTTAACTTCCAATTAATATTTTCATGAATTGACAACAGGGTGTTCTTAATCGTATCTTCAAAAGCGCCGAATGCTTCTGGCATTGGTTTCTGTTCTTTATTCATGCCTCCTGAATCCACTAACCGCTGGTATTCAAGGGACTCCTTTATATACTCAAGTGTCGCGTTCTTTAAAAATGTCGCAAAACTAATCCCCTCCTGCTCTGCCGCCAGTTTGATTATTTTAAAATCCTCATCTTTAAAACTGATCGAATGCACTGTCCTTCTTTTTTTCTTTTCTGGCTGATCTTGTGGTGTCATATTTCGGGCCCTCCTAAACTTAGCTTTAGACCAAGACTGTGTGTTCGTCGTTGTTCCAGTGTTAAATTATTTTGTAAAGTCCATTCCAGTTTTGGCTCATTAATAGACAGGTCATAATTAAGGATGTTGGCTCTTTGTAGAAAATCGACTCTCTGCTTTGTGACACTTAAAAATTCTTTTCTGACATCACCGTCAGAAGAAAGAATGCCCGGTACTCGTCCTGTTTCCTTTAACTTATTTAATATGAACAAATCGATATTGGTTAATTCTTCGCTGTGCAAAACACTATTAAAATCGTTAAAACTTTCCGCAAAAATATACCTGATTTTCTTTGGGTCTTGGTTCTCTGCTTTTGGGGTAAACTCCCTGTGTTCAAGGTAAATGATCTCACCATTCCTTAAATCTCCCCCATCCCGCCTTTTTGTCATGCCTTGAGTGGCCAATATATAGTGAATTTTGTTATCAATCCCTTCAATTAACATATACCTCGGTTCATTACTGCCATCACTCAAGCCCATGCCAACTACCCTGCCAATGAGTTCATCGCCTACCTTGTCCAGCTTATTAATCTCAATGGGCAAATTTGGATTTAATATATTTTTGATATGCCTGTTTTTTGTCTTTACGATGTCTTGTTGGTTTTGAATGAATTTCAAATAATCACTAAAACCGGGATCAACGTACCATGAAACATTTGAATCCTTTTTGGCCAAACCTATTTCTTCCAAAAACATCAATCGCCCCTTAAGCTGTAATTCTTTCTCATGCATAAATTCAATCTTTGAATGGGGCTTAAGGTTAATAAAATGATCATTGGTTAGACGGCGTTCTATCTCTCTGTCCATTTCCGTAATGCGCATGGCCTTGATATTTTCTTGCCTTTTTAGAAGAATATCGTGCTCAAGCCTAAGGCCCAGGACCCTTGTTGCTTCCTGAATTGACCTTTGCCTAAAGCCTTGGGTAAAGTATTCTTTATTGATCCGTATTTCTTCTCCCTCCTTATCAACACCACGGATAACAATATGGGCATGGAAATTGTCTGTGTTGTAGTGGTCAATCGCTACCCATTCCAGCTTTGCCCCTAAATCCTTTTGGGCATATTCCATAACTGCCCTGACATGCTCTTTTAAATCAAGCTTATGGGCCATTTCCGGGGAAATGATGATCTTCCAAAGCCTCGGATCATCAGCCTCCTGCCAGCCTCTTAATGTCTTGGATATGTTTAAATCATTGTCCGCGGCATCAAACCCAAGACCGGGCATATCTTCCAATTGGGCCCCTTGCCTGGCCAAATAACGCCCATGCACGCCCCATTGCCCTTGGTAACTGTTCTTCATATAAGAAACTTTAGCAATTGACTTTTGGTCCCAACTCCTAGGGGCATAGTTGCCCTTCTGTGAGGCTTTTTTCAATATCCACCCCGCAAGCCCTGCCTTGCCGAAAAACGACCATTTATCGCCCGACTCTTTAGAAACTATGCTTCTACACCTGGGTTTTCCAGGACCTATTCTGATATCTTCATACACCGGCTTTTTTACATTAATTCTTGCCATGGCCGCACCTCCGAGTTTTCCCAAAATTTCATTGGTTTTATTTTGGTTTTTGCCTTCTCTAAATGCTTCTTTCCTTTACGTGCCTGCATCGTTAAATACCCTAAATTCCTTAACTCGTATATCTCTGGTTCTGTCATAAAATCCAGCCTCTTTTTGCAGTCCACCAATAGCCCTGCCATTAACGGTTTGTCAATGGTGTTTAAACCAACCATATCAACCAGACCGCCTTGCTGGATAAGCCGGTGTAACCTTCGTTTCTCTTTCAAATTAAGTTGTTTTTCCATACGCTACATGACCGCTACACACGTTCCTTGTTGTAGCGAATTAAACAGCCCATTCCACACATGATTTGTTTAAAAATCGCTATACCCTTTAATCTTGCTTTCGAAACAAAAAATTATTACCATCCTATTTGCTTTAGAATTCGCCTCAAAACCGACTTTCGATCCTCGACAAGGCATCCCCAAACAATTTCTTTGTTCCCTACCTTCCTGGTCATAACGGTTATTTTTTGGTGTCCTCTATAAAAGACTTTGGGGGTTGATAATGTTTTTGAACTCTTTTTAGGCATACACATTTTTCCTTTCTGTTTTTGTGTTTAAAAAATAGTCAAAAAAATACCCAGAACAAATGGAAACGCATGGCGTTGCCCTCATTCTGGGTGTCCAAAAAGTGTCGTTATTTAATAAAAAATGGTTAAAAATCATTATAGCACCATATAACAAAAAAACCTCGTTTGTCGACGAGGATTGTTGTATATGGCGCTATAGTTGGAGAATAGGAAAAGTGCCCTTTTCCTATCCGTAGACTGATGCTCTATCCAGTTGAGCTACAGGCGCAAATATTTTATGACTTTCTAACGGAACCCATTTTATATCAGACTTACAGCAAGCTGTAAAGAAGGATTTCCTTGAACTCTGGACCCTCGATTAATACATTCGGGTCATTTGCTTAGGTCCTTTAACATGCGTTCGCGGTCGAGACCGATTTTGACCATAGCTTCTTGGGGGCTTAAAGCGTAATAGCGGCAAAAAGTGGAAACTTCTGTGATTGTATGAATATCCCGATTATCTAAAGTTTTAAGTATTGCCGCACGAATCCACGTTTCATTAATAATATCGCGTGGCGTCAGGCCAGATTCCATGGCTAAGCGGTCACGGAAAACCGTGCTGGGCGATACAGCCACGACATGATTTTGATCATAATTATATTTAAAAACGTGGGATAAGAGCACACGACTGGATTCCATACCGCTGGTTTCAGAAACTTCGTCTATCACACGATACAACTTACCCTTCACATGATAACGTTTAAGAATAATAAAAACATCGATTAAATTGATCAACGCCTGGGGAACGTTCATCGGTTCGTTGTGCAGGCGGGTGATGGTCTCGCGGGCACTAAGGGCGTGAATGGTGCCCATGCAGTATTTGCCGATATTGACCGCGGTGATCATGTCCCTGGCCTCAGCCCCACGGACTTCCCCTACAATAATACGCTCCGGACGCATGCGAAGACTGTTTTTGACTAAATCCGAAAGACTTAATTCATCATCAGTTTCCAGGCGCGAACAGCTGTCTTCCATAAAAGTATTTAATTCCAAAGTATCTTCAATCACCACTAAACGATCTTTTTCGGGAATAAAACTCAACAAAGCATTCAGCAAGGTGGTCTTGCCTGTACCTGGGCCGCCGGAGATGATGATATTGGCAGGCCTGATCGAAAGTCCTTCCATATAAAGCCATAACTGGCCGGCAGCCTCATAACTCATGGTCCCGAGGCGGATCAGATCAATAATGCTTAAAGGGTCCATTTTGGCTTTGGTGATGGTCACCTGGATCCCTAAAGGAGAATCAATGATATTGACCCGTCCGGTGAGATTAGCTAATTCCAGATTCGCGATCTTGTGATAATCTTTTCTTCCGGAAAAAACCAGAAGCTTGCGGATAAAATTATTAAACTCTTTTTGACTGCTAAAGCATTTATCCGTGGCCATAAAACCCTTTTGAGCGTGATGAATATAAATGGGCTTTAGCGCATTGATAATAATGTCCTCAACATCGATGTTGTAAAGCAAATCTTCAATAATGCCGTAAGACAAAAAATTTTTAATAAAATCATTCTTACCTTCAATGGCGGCTAAACCATCCGCAAAGGCCTTGCTCTTGTCATTGAGCACTTCTTCCAGAGCAGTTTTGACGAGACTTTCCCGCTCAACATCCGTCAGCATCAAGGTCATTTTGCCAACGAGCCTCTGGAGGGTCAACATTTCTAAATCAAGATGTTCATTTTTATTCATTAACATGAATTCAGTTATTTTTTTTGTGATACTCATCCAAAAGACGGCGAATGTCCGTGGATGAATTTTTAGCAATTTGGGAACAAATAAAAATCAGCAGCGAAAGCTGCCAGACTTGGTCAGGCCCGCAAATCAAGCCGGCAGAAGTATTTTCTTCTCTTTGCAGGCGATTGCCGTAGACCCCGACAGCGTCTTCTATTTTACCTTCAAAAACGTTCAAAGAAAAAATTTTATTATCGTATTTCATGGAAGGCAAAGTAATCCCTCTCACCATCAGAAAATTGATCATAGTGTTTTCTTTAAAAGAATCTTCGTCCTCAAAATTAAAACCTTCGAGTTGAGGGATATTAGGCGGTAAGATCAAAGACGGGCGATGGACGAGTACTTCCCCCGTGCGCACCACGGTGTCGCCTTCATTGATCGTAGACTGGGATAAAAGAATATAGGGCACCTGTGTTTCGCCGAAGGTCTGCAGTCCTATGACCCTTGAGCGAATAATATTTGTTTCCCGTAAAGCTTTTTCCCAGGCTGAAGTGCTGTCCATATTTTTGAACTTCCACGATATCAACGGAGAGGGTGAGATTTGAACTCACGGCCCCTTACGAGGCAACGGTTTTCGAGACCGCCGCATTCGACCACTCTGCCACCTCTCCCTACCACTCACCATACCATATTTATGAAGAGTCTACAAAAAACGCTTTATAGACAGATGTATAAAGATGGAGTGTGTGAGAGGCTAAGGATTTGATGAAACCCACCAACGAATACTCTGGAATCGCCCATGCCAAAAGCAGAGATATAATAAATAAATTAGCTATAAAAACAGCTCCGAAAGTAAAAAGATAATGCGCTTTTAAAACACTATTATCTGATTGGTATATTTCATGCGCCGTTAAAATCAAATGCATGGCGAGAGTAAAAGCGATAGCAAATAAAAAATAGGGCTGCAAAGAAGTGCCGTTCCTTAAGATCAATGCGAAGGCGAAGATGATTATCAAAAAAATCGTAAATATAGGGACCACATACCCCGCGGGCTTAAAAAAAGTTAACATTTTTTCAACCAGGGATTTACCGAAATCATATACACTTTTGAAATCATAAATAAAGAGATTCAATGCAATATAAGACCCTGCACCCCAAAGCACCCAGGCTTCTTTGTTCACGGGCAATGATAGAATTTGACCCTGAAAAGCGATAAAGGAGGCAATGATCAAAGGCAGGATCAGCAGGAAGCCAAATATTTTTAAAATTGCCAAAAAAACTTCTTTCACAAGAACTCCCCCTAACCCCCTCTTTATAAAAAAGAGGGGGAAATTTTCTTTCCTAATGGCGCGTGATGGTCTCCAAGCCTCCCATATAAGAACGCAGGGCTTCAGGAATAATCACATTCCCGTCGGGTGTCTGGTAATTTTCAAGGATCGCAATCATGGTGCGCGGCAAGGCCACACCTGAACCGTTTAAGGTATGCACAAAGCCTTTTTTCTTACCGTCTTTTCCCTTATAGGAAATGTTCCCGCGCCGGGCCTGAAAATCTTCAAAATTTGAACAGCTGGAGGCTTCCAGCCATTTATCCAAACCCGCGGCATAAACTTCAATATCATAACATTTGGCAGCCGCGAAACTCACCTCCCCGCTGGCTAAGAGCAAAACCCGATAAGGGATCTTTAAAATCTCAAAAACACGGCGGGCATTGCCCACAAGGGACTCTAATTCCTGATAAGAAGTTTCAGGCTTGACAAATTTGACCAGTTCCACCTTGTCAAACTGATGGATGCGCACAAGACCCCGCGTATCTTTGCCATAGGAACCCGCTTCCCGACGGAAACACGTGGTATAGGCCGTATAATACAAAGGCAGGTCTTCTTCATTGAGCATTTCATCGCGGTGTATATTAGTCACCGGGACCTCGGCGGTTGGGATCAAATACAGATCATCACCTTGCAGGCGATACATATCGTCTTTCATTTTAGGCAGCTGGCCAGTGACCGTCATTGAGGCGGTATTAACCACAACGGGCGGCGACATTTCACGATAGCCGTGTTGGCCAGTATGCAAATCCAGCATAAAATTGTATAAGGCACGCTCAAGTCTGGCACCCATATCTTTATAAAGAATAAAATTCGAACCGCTTAATTTTGTTCCGCGTTTAAAATCGATAATATCGAGGTTTTCAGCGATTTCAATATGCGTCTTGGGTTTAAAATTAAAAACAGGCTTATCTCCCCAGCTGGCTACAATTTGATTAGCCTCTGGGCCGCCTTGGGGGACTGAATCATGGGGGATATTAGGAATTTCTAAAAGAATATTTTGGATTTTTTCATCCAATGCCTTGACTGGCGGCTCAAGCGTGTCAATTTCAGCGGCGATGGCTTTCATCGAGGCAATGAAGGGCTTGGGGTCTTGCTTAGTCTTAATCAAACGGCTGATATCATCATTGGCCGCGTTCTTTTTTGCTTTTAACTCATCCATTTTGACAATAAACTGGCGTCGATGGGTATCTAACTGCAATAGCCCATCCAGATCAACAGCGGCGCGCCTGGCAGCTAACCCCGCCTTGACTTTATCAGGATTTTCACGAATGAATTTTAGATCGAGCATAACTAAGGAAGTATCGTAACGCAGGGATACTAAGGTGTCAAATCAAAAGGCACGACTTTTTACTTGTTCGTATTCCTGAGGGGTGTTGATATTATCCAGCCAATGCGGGTTATTTTGTTTAATTAAATAAGTATTACTTTTAAGTAAAATCTTACGCGGGCAATGAATCCCATCGTTAAATAATTTCAGAATAAAACCGTAGGCATGCCCTTCCCAAATGGCACACAAAGGCTCGGGTGAAGCATCTTGAGTGCTGATAAAAGCAGTCGCTTGTTTTTGCGGGTCGCGAAGAGTAAGAAGGGTTTGGATGGTTTCATCTGTAATAAAGGGTAAATCACAGGCAATAACTAACCAATCAGCGTTGGGATATTTTTTCATGGCTGATAAAATGCCGCCTAAAGGACCGTGATTCGAGAATTCACGACCATCATTGATGTAGTCAAAGTGCTTGTATGCTTTCTGATCTTTTCTTTTTGACAAAAAAACTTCTACGCAGTATTTTTTAAGCAGATTAAAAATATGTTCTATCTGCGGTTTGCCATGAAATTCTAAGTACGCTTTGTCCTGCCCCATGCGGCGGCTATACCCGCCAGCTAAAATAAGGCCAAAGATTTTGGGCTTTGTAGCTTTCATACTCGATAAATCCATCAGCTTGGGCCAAAGAAGCAAAGTCACCAGAACCGCTAATGGTAATTAATCGCCCTTGAGCGACCGGTAAAAAGTGGGTTAAGTCAGATTGAATATTAACTCTATCCAATACTGGAATAAATTCCTGTTTGACTTCCAGACCACTGGCTTTCTTTAAATAAGGAATGACATAACGGTAGGCGCAGATCTGGGTCGATACAGGATTGCCCGGTAAAGCAAAAATCGGTTTACCATTTTTGGCTAGCCCAAACCAAAAAGGTTTTCCGGGTTTCTGGGAGACTTTATGAAAAGACTGCTTAATTCCCAACTGATTAAGGACCTGAGGCACATAATCAAATTCTCCCATGGATACTCCCCCGCTTAAGATCAAAACGTCAAATTTTTTTAAAATATTTTTAATGCTTTGCAACATCAGCTTTTGATTGTCACGCAGGTGAAAGATTTGAACATCTCCTAATTGAGCTTGATTTAATAAAGCTTGTACGGCATAAGAATTGGATAATCGGGTTTGGTATTGTTTAATGGGTTTCCGGATATTCACCAGCTCATCACCGGTTGAGATCACCGCGATTTTAGGCAGAATGCTGACTTTGACCTTAATTTTTCCGACGCTGGCGGCAATCCCGATATGCGGCGCCCAAAGCCGGCATCCGGATTTTAAAAAAATTTCTCCTTTTTTACCATCGGCGGCTTGATGGCGGATGGATTGATGCTTCTTGATCATGGTCCAATCTTTGGACTGCGCGGTGTCTCCTTCTAAATGGATTTGTTCAATGGGAATGACACAGTCACAACCCTTTGGGATAACAGCCCCTGTCATAATACGTACACAGTTGGAAATATTTTTTAAAGGCTTGGGAGCAGTGCCAGGGGGTATTATAGCTTCAACGTTAAATGTCCTTTGGCCTTTTTGCCAGGCATCGAAAGAAATAGCGATGCCATCCGCCAGGCTTTTGTTAAAAGGCGGCTGGTCACGATCGCTGATAATGTTTTCACGTAAAACGCGTCCAACCGCTTTTTGCAGCGGGATATTTTCTACGGGAAAAAGTTTGGCATTATGCAAAATAAGCCGATGTGCTTCTGAGGGAGAGATCATATGAGTATTATCTCATAGATTGGGCAGATAGCAAGCTGAACTCCCCTAACGGAGTCATCCCCGCCTCCGGCCCTTTCGAGCCGTTGGCCCAGAGGGGTGGAGAAGTTTCACCGTTAGCTCTTCTGGTGGGAAAGGTTTAAAAAAACTGAAACTTTAGCCAAAACTTCTTCCTTGGCTGGACCAATACCCAATAATGGTAATGGACTTTGGATGGCGGTCATGTTGATGATAATCGGTGTAAACCCTTCAAACCCTCCTTGCATTAAATCATCAAGCTGGGCTGGGTCGAATCGGACGTTAACTGTCTTGCCTGTGCGGTTGACGTTGATTTGGTTGAGGTCGATACCACCGTTCATGGCATTGTCCTTCACACCGGCAACTTTCAATAATATTATAACTTTCTGTCTTTGAAGTTCGGGGCTGGAGCTCATATTAGCCCACCACAAAGCCGTATGACCATTGCTGTCTTTCAAGTTGACAGCCCTTTTTTCGGCAAGCAATAATTTTACAATTTCCTCATATCCTTTTTCGGACGCTGCCATCAAAGCTGTCTTACCATCTTTATCTTTCGCATTAACAGCAGCTCCTTTGGCAAGCAACATCTCCACAATTTCCTTATATCCATTTTCGACTGCTATCATCAAAGCCATTTTTCCAGGCTTACCTTTTGCATTGACATCAGCCCCTTTGGCAAGCAACATCTCTACAATTTCCTTATATCCTTTTTCGGACGCTGCCATCAAAGCTGTCTTACTATCTTTATTTTTCGCATTAACATCAGCTCCTTTGGCAAGCAACTTCTCCATGATTTCCTTATATCCATTGTTAGCTGCCATTATCAATGCTGTTTCATTAAAATAATTTTTTTTGTTAACATCAGCTCCTTTGGCAAGCAACATCTCCATGATTTCCTTATATCCCTTTTCAAAGGCCATCATCAATGCCGTATTACCCAATACCTCTTGTGCCTGGACATCAGCGCCTTTTGCAAGCAATAGCTTCACGACTTGTTCATATCCATTTTCAGTTGCTATCATCAAAGCCGTTTTTCCAGGCTTACCTTTTGCATTGACATCAGCCCCTTTTGCAAGCAACATCTCCATGATTTCCTTATATCCCTTTTCAGAGGCCATCATCAAAGCTGTCTTACCAAACTTATCCGCGGCATTAACATCAGCCCCTTTTTTGAGCAGTAGTTTCACGATGTCTCTGTCTCCATGTTGAACTGCTTCCATGAATTTTGTGTCATGAGATCCCAGGGGTAACTGCTTTACTGCAGCAATTTCTAACATTCTAACAATATCTTGATACCTTTTTTTGGCTGCCAGCATTAAAGCTGTATGACCCTCATCATCTTCCACGTTGACATCAGCCCCTTTTGCAAGCAACATCTCCACAATTTTTTTATATCCTTTTTCGGACGTATCCATTAAAGCTGTCCTACCACCAAGAAAGTTAATGCTGTAACGTTTCGTGTTAACATCAGCCCCTTTATCAAGCAATATTCCCACAACATCTTCTTGATCTGTATAAGACGCCGCCATTAATGGTGTCACGCCATAATCTGACTTCGCATTAATATCAGCACCATAATCATCAAGCAGCATCGTCACGACATCACCTTGGCCCATCAGGGCAGCCAACGACAAAGCTGTCTCTCCATTGGGGCCTTTTTCGTTGACATCAGCCCCTTTCAAAATTAGGTCTATAATAAGATCCCTCTGCTTCTTAAGAATCGCTGACATCAATCTATTCAATATTATATAATTAGGATCAAAACCTAACTCTTCCAGGGAATCTTTATAAGGCAATGCGTTAACAGATAAAACAAATGCCCTGGCTGCACCAGCCGCATTAATAATTGCTACCTTTAAGCTCACCATCGCTCCATCGCTATGTATATCCGTAGGATTACCGTCCCGTTTTAACTTAATTTGCATTGGAATACCACCCGAGAAATATTTCCTCGGCACAATTTGACCATCAGGTGTTGGGTCTTCTTTAATGTAGTTAAATGCACCCTTTTTGTAGGCTTTAAGATAACGTTGATAAATTTGTTCTTTAACTGCCGGATCATTTAAATTGACACCGGCAACTTTATTCTTATTAGTATAAACGGCATCTAAAAGACCATTTTGAATAGTTTCCTTGTACCACTTGGCTAAAATAAGGGCTTGATAAATTTGACGTAACGGCGCAAAATTTTTACCTGTGTTGACCTCTTTTTCTATTTCGGGAAGGATAATTTGTCGGACAACTTGGGATGATACACTTGAGGCTTGTGTTGCTTGGTGCTTCTGTTTAGCTAAATAGTCTTCATCCAACATTACTTTTAAAGTTGATTTAGTAACATACGCGGCATTACCATTCTCAAAGACTTGAGCTTGATTAGGCAGGATCCATACCTTATTAAAAGTGTTTACAGGGATATTGGTTGTACCAAACTGCTCTTGGGCTTGTTTATATACCCTGCTCCAAAACTCCTTACCTAAATCTTTCTCTGGATAAATCAGTGTGGCGGTTAATTGTTTGAGTATGTAATCCTGTGCTAATAAGTCCCTACCTAGATCTGTCTGTCCTAAAGCCGTAGGAACTATACGGTCTTTTTCATATGGCGATAGATTAACCCATAAATCACCTTCAGGAATAGTCAGACCCGCCAAAAAATACTTGACCAATTGATTAGCTTGGCTCTTAACTGATTCGGTATCTTGAGGACCACGACCGGTATCAACGATAAATTGGAATTCCAGAGGCTTTTGGGGATCAACAATCAGTCCTTTTAAAGCTAACGGTGCAAATGACGCAGATTCCCCTACCATTGTCCCAGGCACAGGAAGCTGATTGATGCTAAAGTCCTGGGCACCGGCAATTTGGAGATTACTAAAACTAAAGGTAAAGCAGATCAGTGAAGCTATTAGACGTTTGATCATTATTTTCCCCTTTGATTAAAAGCTTAAAAGAAATTAAAATGACGGGCTTGAGAAAGCGTTACCTTAATAAAAGGTAACATATATTGGGGAGTTGTCAAGTCAGGCAAGTCAAAAAAAGGTCGTATAAACTATTGGAATACATATATTTATGACATGACAGAAAAAATATTCAATTTTTTTCTAGAATTAATCTCTACGGCATCTTATAAATCAAAAAAGCCTTCCCTATCCTGCTTTAGTATCCAATATTAAAGATTCACCGCCCTAGCAAGGGCTTTAGAATTATAAACACAATCGTTAAAGGAAACACCATCTAAGTAATTGGCGCATAAATATAGCCCCGGTGTTTTGGCGGATTGTTCGGCAATGGATTGACGCCAACGGGGATAATCGATTTCATATTGCGGTATGGCCTTAGGCCATATTTTAACAAAGACCTCCAGAGGCTTTGAAACAAGCCCATAGACACTATCAATTTCTTTAACGGCTTTGGCAATGATTTGCTCTTGTTGATCATTGATAATAGCCGGATGATGCGCCCCGCCTAACATGACGCGCATCATGATTTGACCCTCGAGCGCCCGCCCTGCATAAATATTGCTTTCTATTAAAACCCCCAGGATATCCTTACCTGCCTTGGAAGGAATCAAATACCCAAACCCTTTAGGTTTTTTCTTAAATGAGTCCGCTTTAAACAACAGCCCTGCCACTGCAACCGGCGCGTAAGGAATTTGAGCCAGGATACGGCTGATAACAGGGTTTATATTTTCCACTATTTTGGCCGCGGCATAAGCGGATGTTGCAACTATCGTGATATCAGCACCCGTTTTAGCGGAAGATATTTCAGAATCCGTTTGAATGTGTTTCGCGTAACGTTTATCAAGGGCTTCAATGAGCTGTCCCATGCCTCCTTTAAAAGAAAGCATACGCAATTTTTTAAAGGCTTTTCGTCTAAATTTAGGGAAAGCAGATACCATGTGCAAACGTTTAATATCTCCGGCATAAATACCGCTGATAAAAGGATCAACCAAGATTTCCGCAATATTGGCCGAGAAGCGTTGACTTACATAATGATAAATAGATTGATCTGTGGAAATGTTTCTTTTAAAAATGCCTGCGATCAAAGACCATTTATCTTTTAAAAGCAATAAAGGAGTTTGAATAAAGACAAGTGGATTTAAAGATACGGAATAAAGATTTCCTTTAACTTGAATATAACGGCAGGATGAAGCTGCTTGTGCTTCAATGAGCTGGTCTGTAAGCCCAAGTTCATCAATTAATTGTAGGCTGGCCGGTTGATTATCCAAAAATCCATTAGGCCCCCATTCAAAAAGGCAGGAATCTTTTTTAAAACTACATATCGTTCCTCCTGTCGATGCCTCACGTTCAAAAAGCGTGATTTGAACGTCATCCCCAAGACGCTGTTTTAAATAATGCAAAACAGTCAACCCGGAAATTCCTCCGCCGATAATAGCGATGCGTTTCATAGTTATTCGTCATCCTGAGCCCTTCGCTCCGCTCATAAGATTCTTCCCCTTCACTTCGTTCAGGGTCAGAATGACAGCTGTTTATGTAGTCCATTTAAATTTATGCACTTCCTCAACAATCAATTTTAATTTCAGCGGGTTGACATCAGGCATCACGCCGTGGTTTAGATTAAAAATATATTTGCGGTGTTGCCCACGGGCGGCATTAAGAATACGGCGTGTTTCTTCGATAATTATTTTATCATCAGCATACAAAAGACTGTTTAAAAAATTACCCTGAATGCCTTTTTTGGTTTTGATATCTTTAATATTGACTGTTTCGCACACGGACAACATTTCGGCGCCGCTTTTTTCCATTAAATCCATCAGATGCGCGCAATTTTTCAAATAATAAATAGACGGAAGTTTAACAGCTTTAAAAATTTTCTGCACGTAAGGCAATACAAAGGTCTCATAATCTTCGTGACGCAAACTCCCGGCCCAGGTATCAAACAACTGAAACACCTTGATCCCCGCTTCTTTTTGCTGTTTAAGATAGGCAATGGTATTATCCGTCAATAAATCCATTAACTGATGAAACGATCCGGGGCTTTCATACATCATGCGAGTGTGTTTTGAACACAAATACGTGGCCACGGTATAAGGAGAACCGGCAAAACCGATCAATGGGATGGAGGGCGGCAATACCGCGTTGATCAATTGGATAGTACGGGCAACATGCTCTAATCCGTTGAATTTACCCAAACGTTTCAAATCTCCGGGATGATGGATGGGGTTGCTGATAAGGGGCCCTTTGCCATTGACAAATTGAATGTTAAATCCCATGGCCGAAGGCATGGTCAAAATATCCGCGAAAAGGATCGCGGCATCCACTCCCAGGATTTCCAAAGGCTGTAAGGTGATGGCCCCTGCGATTTCCGGGTCGCGAAAAAGTTCGTTTAAAGGACGGTTGGCTTTGAGAGACTGGTATTGCGGTAAATAACGCCCTGCCTGGCGCATAAACCAAACCGGAACACGTTTATTCTTGCCCTTAAACGCTAATAAAATGTCAGACTGTTCTTGAGAAACGTTGATGGCCATCTTTTTGCCTCAGATAAAGATCAAATCCCATACATACATTACGGATAAAAATTTTACCTAAATCTGTGACTTGGATCTTTTTTGAATTTTCATTAATTAAACCATCTTCGATGCAATCATGAATATGTTTGCTTTCTTCTAAAAAATAATCTTCAAATTTAAACCTAAATTTATCAAAGAACAGCTGTTTGTCCACTTGAAATTGGCACATCAAGCTATTGATCACCCATTGGCGGATCTGGTCATCCTGGTTTAATTGTTTGCCGCGTTCCACAGGCAGGCGGCCTTGAGCGATCCATTCATAATATTCAGGCAAGATTTTTGTATTCTGAATGTAGGTTTTCTCCAAAAAACTAATCGCCGACGGCCCAACTCCAATATACTCGTCCGCGGGTTTTAAAGTATAGCCCATAAAATTACGGTGCAAGGTGCCTTCATTAAACGCTTTGGCCATGTCATCAGTGGTCAGGGCAAAATGGTCCATGGCGATTGCTTGATAGCCAGATCTAAGCAAATTTTCACGAGACTGGATAAAAATGTCCAATTTTTCATCGTGCATGGCAATGGCATCGAGATTAAATTTATTCTGCGGCTTGGAAAGCCACGGCACATAGGCAAAACTGTAAAGAGCGATACGGTCAGGCTTTAGTCCCAAGACTAAATCCACTGTTTTTTTAAATGTATCTCTGGTCTGATAAGGCAGGCCGTAGATCAAATCATAATTCACTGACTCAAATTTGAGATCACGGCACCATTGATGGACCTGGGCCACCTGCTCATAAGGTTGGATACGATTAACGTCATCCTGAACTTTTTCATCAAAATCCTGGACCCCCATGGAAATGCGGTTAAACCCCAGACAGCGTAAAACTTTTAATTTATTTTGTGTGACCGTGCGCGGATCAATTTCAATGGCGATCTCTCCGTTGAGGTCAATATCAAAGACGGATTGAATTTTAGAAAAAAGCCGTTTGATTTGAGCTTCAGATAAATAAGTAGGCGTCCCTCCGCCCCAATGCAATTGACGGATGAGTTTACGCCTCTGAAGGAGGCCTGTCACCATATCGATCTCTTTAAAAAGATGACTTAAAAATTCATCTCCCACCTTTTCTTCCCTGGCGCGGATGACTTTATTGCAGGCGCAAAAATAACAAAGTTCTTCGCAGAAAGGAATGTGAACGTAAAGCGAGAGGGTTTTATCATTTTGGCCAAAGGAAGTTAACCGAGATGCATACACATCCCCTGTTACATCCTCAGACCATTGCGGCGCAGTCGGATAACTGGTATACCGAGGACCCGCGACATCATATTTTTGAAGGGTGTTTCTATCTATCAACATAAGAGAGTATTGTAATTCTTGGCCGAAAAATGTCCATTGCTATATGTCAAAGGATTGCCGAGCAAGTAACAGGGAATCTTTAAGAAAAATTAAGGTAGATTAGACTGGCGGTAATCTCTGTTCATGTGCGCGATATGCACGACTAGGAACAGCAACTAAAATTTTTTCTTGCCAAAAATTTTATGAAGAATAATCGCGATCGGATCAAAGAAACGGTCCACCACGCGCTCTTTGAGAGGGATGATACCGTTGTCGGTAATATGGATGTGCTCGGGGCAGACGTCGGTGCAGCATTTAGTGATATTACAAAGTCCAGAACCGTATTCGATCCGTATTTTTTCAATACGGTCTTCAGTGTCTAACGGATGCATTTCTAAAGAAGCTAAGCGAATCATAAAGCGTGGGCCGACAAATTTATCTTTTTTGTTTTGATCGCGCAAGACATGACAGACATTTTGACATAAATAACACTCAATACATTTACGAAATTCCTGTACTCGTTCGACGTCACGTTGATACATTCGATACTGACCATCTTTGGCCTTAGGACCAGGTTTAAAAGGCGCGATACGTTTATTCTGCGCATAATTCCAAGACACATCCGTCACCAAATCTTTAATGATCGGAAATGCTTTAATCGGCTGGATTGTAATAATCTCATCTTCCTTAAATGAATTCATGCGAGTCATGCAGCTCAGTCTTGGTTTACCATTAATTTCCATACTACACGAACCGCACTTGCCAGCCTTACAATTCCAACGACAAGCCAAATCACTGGCTTGTTGCGCTTGGATGCGATGAATGACATCCAAGACAACCATGCCTTTGTCGATATTGATTTTATATTCGATGAATTTTCCGCCGGATTTATCTCCGCGCCAAACGCGGAATGTTCTCTCAGCCATCGGCCTTTTTTCCTTCCAAATCTTCTATTTTTGCGTAAGCAATACCAGCCAATTCTTTTGGAGGCACACTGCGCGGTTCTTTACGCAGCTGCATTTTGCCGTTCTGATCTTTTTTAAGAATAACATTATAGGTAAGGCCTTCTTCACGCTCACCTTGAAAATCAATACGGCTGTGACCGCCGCGAGATTCTTCACGCGCAAGGGCCGCCATCGTGACCGCTTCGGCGGTAACAATCAAATTATTCAAATCAATCGCTGCATTCCAACCCGGATTATATTGAGGACTTGGGCTTGCCTTGACCCTTTCGATATCTTTTTTAATCCGTTCAATCTCAACCAAAGCTTTTTGTAATTCCGTTCCTAATCGGACAATCCCAACAAATTGCTGCATGACTTTTTGTAAATCTTCCTGAACGACAAATGGATTTAAACCCTCTTCTTTATTAAGGAAGGCCGTAGACCTTCGGATAATGGTCTTTGCTTGGGCTTCATCAATTACCCCTTGAGAAACTTTTTTAACATAGTCGGCTGCGCCTACTCCCGCCAATTTCCCAAAGACCAACAAATCCGATAAAGAATTTCCTCCCAAACGGTTGGCGCCATGCATGCCGCCGCCACATTCCCCGCAAGCAAAAAGCCCTGGAATATTTGTTGCCTGCGTATCGCTATCAACACGAATGCCACCCATAAAATAATGAAGTGTCGGTCCAACTTCCATTGGTTCTTTAGTAATATCAACTTCCGCGAGTTCTTTAAACTGATGATACATCGACGGTAGTTTCTTTTTAATAAAATCAGCCGGGCGCTGGGAGGCGATATCAAGAAACGCGCCACCGTGCCCAGAACCGCGGCCTTCTTCAACTTCCTTCTTAATCGCACGCGCCACAACGTCACGTGTTAAAAGTTCCGGCGGCCGTCGCGCATTTTTATCGCCTTGTAACCATCGAGCTGCCTCTTGGGCGGTGTCAGCTGTTTCTGCGGCAAATTTTTCAGGAATGTATTTAAACATGAACCGTTCGCCTTTATTGTTTAAAAGAAGACCTCCTTCGCCGCGCACGCCTTCGGTAACCAACGTCCCTTTCACCGACGGTGGCCACATCATTCCTGTCGGATGAAACTGCGTAAATTCCATATCAATGAGTTGGGCACCGGCCCGGTACGCCATGCCTAAGCCGTCGCCTGTATATTCCCAGGAATTGGACGTCACTTGCCAGGCCTTCCCCCCGCCGCCCGTTGCAAAAATGACAGCTTTGGTCTTAAAAATAATAAACCGTCCTGTTTCCCGCCAATACGCAACCAGTCCAGCGATTTTGCCGTCATCTAAAAGCAAATCAAGTCCCGTGCATTCCATGTGCGTGGCAATGCCTTTATGAATACAGAAATCTTGGAGCGTACGAATGATTTCAAGACCTGTGCGATCACCGACGTGGGCTAAACGTGGATAACGATGTCCACCGAAGTTTCTTTGATTAATGAGTCCGTCAGGCGTGCGATCGAAAACCGCGCCCCATTCTTCCAGTTCACGCACACGATCTGGAGCTTGTTTGGCATGAAGTTCCGCCATGCGCCATTGATTTAAAAATTTTCCGCCACGCATCGTATCGCGGAAATGGATTTTCCAGTTATCGCGTTTATCGACGTTACCCATCGCTGCCGCAACGCCACCTTCGGCCATAACCGTATGCGCTTTGCCCAACAGGGATTTTGAAATCATCCCGGTATTAAGACCAAGCTGCGCACATTCGATAGCCGCACGAATCCCGGCGCCGCCGGCACCGACGACCAATACGTCATGATCAATTGTTTGAATTTCTTTAATATCCATTTAAGCCTATTGTCGTCCCCATGTATTAAAATCATGCCAAAACCCCATCGACACCATCCGGACATAAAGGTCTGTAAACCCGACCCAAATCATGCTGACCCAGGCCCAAAACATATGATGTTCGTTTAAACGCGTAATTTTTTGCCACAAACTGTACCCCAAATGTTCTTTGCCATTAGCACATGAAAAGCAGTCCAACCGTCCGCCCATTAAATGCCGGAACGCATGACAACCGAAAGTATAATGAGACAATAAAAGAACATTGATATACAAAACAATGGTCCCCACTCCAATACCGAATTGGCCGTGCTTGAAAAAAGCCTTAAAAACATCGTAAGTCAAAATCAGGATGTAGCCGATAGCGATATATAAGGTATACCGATGGATATTTTGAAAAAGTAAAAGGTGTGTTTCGCCTTTATAATCTTTTTGCGGGAAAGCGGTGACCGCGCACGCCGGCGGTGTGACAAAATAAGATCTGTAATAAAATTTGCGGTAATAATAACAGGTCAATCGAAATAAAAGCGGACCGATCAGAACAAGCATCGCCGGCGATGGCGGCAGGAATTTCGGCCACCAGCCGGGCCACGCCCCAAACCAGGCATGTTCAATCGGGGCTGAGCCGGCGGCCGTCGGATCAACCATAAGTGTTGGTGAATATAACGGTGATAAATAAGGCGCGGCATAATAATAGCCGGCTTGAAACATCGCCCAGGTCGTATAAATGACAAAACATAAAAAACCAAAACCTGTAGCCAACGGTTCGATCCACCAAAGATCCGTACGGTTGGTTGAAGCAAAATTGGTTAAATGTGCTTGTGTTTGATTCATGTTGTATTGTATCAAAGCAGGGCGAATTCCAAAGTTAAATCTCAAAACGTTTTTGACAAGCAGAGCGCACGGCACTCTTTTAAAATACCGATTTCTGATAGGTGCCGATTAATTCGGTTTTCGCGATGATATGTCCTCGAAGGGCTTTCTCAACCTCACTGAGAGATGGCCCTTCATTGATATTTAAAATGGTATTAAGGGCATAGAGGCGAAATATATAATGATGCAGCCTTTCATCCGGCGGGCAAGGGCCGCCGTAAGTGTATTTTCCAAAATCATTTAAGCCTTCTGTGCCGGGATTGGTATTTTCAATGATTTCTCCGGTATTAGGCGGGATATTATAGATGACCCAATGCGACCATGTCCCTTCAGGAGCGTCAGGATCGGAAATAGTTAAGGCCAGGCTTTTAGTTTTGGCAGGAACATTTTTAAATGCCAAAGGCGGGTTAATATCCCCTCCATCACAGGTGTATTTTTTAGGGATATCGGCATTGGCCTCAAAAGCTGTGGAAGTCAGCTGGAAATCATTTGATCCTGAATTTGCCCAAACTGGTAACGGAGATATTAAAAATCCTATAAAAAGAATAGCGAGACTTTTCATATACTTAAACTTCCTGGTATTTTTCTTTTAAAGCGGCGAGGACATTGGCGTCGGCAAGGGTGGTGATGTCTCCCAGTACCCGGCCCTCAGCGATATCACGCAAAAGCCGGCGCATGATTTTACCAGAACGGGTTTTGGGCACATCCGTTGTAAAAATGATCCGGGAAGGACGCGCCAGAGCGCCTATTTTCTGGGAGACGTGTTCTTTAAGGATTTCTTCGATTTTAGTATTAGATAGATTCCCGCTGGAGTTTACCCCCGAATGCTCCTGTCGGGGGCGGGAATGACATTCTTTGAGAATAACAAAAGCAGCTATGGCTTGTCCTTTGATATCATCTTTAACTCCGACAACTGCCGCCTCGGCCACCATAGGATTATCCACCAAAGCGCTTTCCACCTCGGAGGTGGAAATATTATGGCCGGCCACCAGCATGATGTCATCCACCCGCCCCAAAAACCAGAAATAGCCGTCCTTGTCGCGTTTGGTGCCGTCACCAGCAAAATAATTATTACCTGACCATCGTTTCCAGTAAGTTTCTTTATAACGCTCTGGATCCCCCCAGATACCTCTGAGCATCGACGGCCAAGGGCTGGTTAAACTTAAAAATCCTCCACCCATCGGGATAATTTTTCCTTCTTCATTTAAGATTTCAGCATCAATACCCGGCAAAGGTTTACCTGCTGAACCCGGCTTCATCGGTGTTACACCCGGCAAGGTGGTGATCATGATCGACCCTGTTTCCGTCTGCCACCAGGTATCAACAATGGGGCATTTATGACCGCCGATATTTTTGTAATACCATATCCAGGCTTCGGGATTGATAGGTTCTCCCACACTCCCCAGCAAACGCAAACTTCCTAAATTACATCTCTTAGGCCATTGGTCCCCCCATTTCATAAAAGCGCGTATGGCTGTGGGCGCTGTATAGAGAATACTTACCTTATATTTTTCTATAATACGCCAGAAGCGGTCACGCTCGGGGAAATCCGGCGCGCCTTCATAAAGGATTTGGGTAGCGGCATTAGCCATAGGCCCATAAACAATATAACTATGCCCTGTCACCCAACCCACATCCGCGGTACACCAGAAAATATCATTGGGTTTTAAATCAAATACCCAACGTGTCGTATTGCAAACTCCCGTTAAATACCCGCCGGTTGAATGAACAATGCCTTTAGGTTTTCCAGTTGTCCCTGAGGTATACAGAATAAAAAGCACGTCCTCGCTGTCCATGGCCTCGGGTTGGCAATAGGGTTTCACATGACGGATAACATCATGATACCAATGGTCCCGCCCTGGTTTCATGGGGACCTCATTTTTACAGCGCGCAACTACGATCACATCTTGAATGCTGGGTGTCTGACTTAAGGCGCTGTCGGCTAAACTTTTTAGAGGCACAATATTACCCCGTCGAAATCCACCGTCAGCAGTGATGAGCAATTTAGCTTGGGCATCATTAATACGGTCACGCAAAGCTTCCGCGCTAAATCCACCAAAGACAACCGTATGGATGGCACCAATGCGCGCACAGGCCAGCATGGCAAAAACAACCTCGGGGACCATCGGCAAATAGATCGCCACCCGATCACCCTTCTTAATTCCCAGACTTTTAATGGCATTGGCTAATTTATTGACTTCTAAATAGCTTTCCGCGTAGCTGAAGGTTTTTGTATCGCCATTTTCCCCTTCCCAGATCAAGGCGGTTTTATTGCCTAAATTGGCTTTTATATGACGGTCTAAACAATTATAAGAAGCATTAATTTTACCGCCGACAAACCATTTGGCAAAAGGTTTATCCCAGACTAAGGCTTGTTTCCAGGCGCAAGACCATTCAAGCTTTTTAGCGCATTGCTCCCAAAAAGCCACACGATCAGCACGGGCCTTGGCGTATAGAGAATCATTTTTGATATTGGCAAGATTATGAAATAAAGAGGAAGGGTGAAAAACGCGGGTTTCCTGCAAAAGGTCGTCGACTTCGGTTTTCAAGGGGTTACCTACCTTTTGATAAACGCTACGATCTCTTTGAATTTGGCGCTGTCAGCTGTTTTGAGCAACTCACACATGGCCATTTCAGTTGTGGTGATGGTAATTCCTTCATCACGCATGCGGGCAATGGCCAAATCCCTGTCTAATGGGTGACGCGAGGAAACCGCGTCAGCGACTAAGTGTACTTGATAGCCATGACGATGCAGGTCACGAACAGTTTGATAAACGCATACGTGTGTTTCAATGCCTGTCACTAAAATTTGACGCCTGTTTACCTTCTTAAGATGTTCGACGTATTCAGGAGAACCCCAACAGCTGAAACTTCGTTTATGGATGGGTTTGATCATGGGATATAGTACATCCTTGATCGATTCAACAGTTTTGCCGATTTTATCGGGTGCCTGTTCGCTCCACAGGATAGGCAAGGCAAATGCCTCAGAAGCCCTGATAAAATGCTGAATATGTACCAACACTTTTTCATGCTCGTGCACCAGCCCCGCAAGCTTACCCTGAACATCAATCACCGCTAATGCTGTATTTTCAACGTCTAGCATAAATGAACTCCCCCTAACCCCCTCTTTATACTAAAGAGGGGGAAATTAGGCTTTCCTTTCAATAATACCACAGGCAATACGTCCTCCTGCATTACCCGAAGGCTGGCTGAAATCATCCTTTTTTACATGCAAAATAATCGATAAACCATTAACCGCGTACTTGCCGCCATTTAAAGTAAGTCCAGGCATGAATACAGAAAAATTACCGGTACCGTCAGCTCCAACGACAATATTACCCATATCTCCGGCCATGGCTTTCATGGGGCCGTCTATGGGGTACAAACCGTGCGGAGATTTGTCCGGATTAAAATGTCCGCCGGCGGCTTTGCCCATATCCGCGCAGCTGCCGATGGCATGGATATGAAACCCGTGTGCCCCTGGAGGGACATTGGACACCTTGGCCACGACGGTCAAACCACCTTTTTTTTCAGTTAAAGTCACTTCACCTGCAATTTTAGAATCCGGCGCGGTGCCTTTGAGAATAGCGGTCGCTGCAGCAGGCCAGGCAGAGCTTGCTAATAAAAATGTCGCTCCTATCACAGTTAAAATAAAATTAAGTTTCTTCATGAAAGCCTCCTGATTAATATGGAATGGGATTAATATTCAATTTTTTAATTCAATACCAATGGGGCAGTGATCCGAACCCATCACATCTTTTAATATAAAGGCTTTTTTGAGTTTGGGCAATAAGTTTTCCGTAACAAAGAAATAATCAATGCGCCAGCCCACATCACGGGCCCTGGCACCGGTGTAATAATCCCACCAGGTGTAATGCCCGCCATCCTTAGTAAAATGACGGAAGGTGTCCACATACCCGCACTTAATGAATTTGCCGACCCACTCTCTTTCTTCCGGAAGAAAGCCTGTATTTTTGACGTTTTCTTTCGGCCGCGCCAGATCTATTTCAGTGTGAGCGGTGTTAACGTCACCGGTAATAATTATCTTTTTGCCCTGTTTACGTAATTTTTCGACTTTTGTCAGGAAGGCATCATAAAATTTCATCTTAAAAGGTACCCGTTTATTGCCGGCCCCGCCGTTAGGGTAATAAATATTAAACAAAACAAAATCGCCGTAATCCGCAACCAGCGTGCGGCCCTCACTGTCAAATTCTTTGAAACCTAAACCTTCGGAAACAGCCTTAGGCTGTATTTTGGTGTAAATAGCTACCCCGCTATAACCTTTTTTTTCTGCGGCAGACCAATACGAGTGGTAACCTTTCGGTTTTATGAATTTTTCGGATAATTGTTCCGGGTGCGCCTTGGTCTCTTGCAGGCAAAGGATATCCGGGGATTCTTTTTGAAGCCACTCAAAAAAACCTTTTTTTTCCATGGCGCGTATGCCATTGACGTTCCAGGACAATATTCTCATATTTTAACCGGGATTCTTTTGGCTCCCCAATGTCCCGGGCTCGTCTCAAAGACACCTGCGATATTGTATCCGCAAAAACCGCAGGCATTCTTTCGTAAATTATATTCCCCTAAAACAAACCAATCGCGCTCAATCAATAATTTTTTGCAGGAGGGGCAATAGGTGCTTGAGCCCATCGGATCATGCACATTGCCGGTATAAACATAATGAAGTCCTTTGGACAAAGCAATGTCCCGTGCCTCCTGCAAAGTATTTATAGAAGTATGTGGACGATCCAGCATTTTATAATCCGGATGAAAAGCGGTGAAATGCAATGGCACCTCAAGCCCCAGATTATCCGCGATCCATTGGCACATATCAGCTGTTTCGGGCTTTGCGTCATTAAGCCCGGGGATCATTAAATTAGTGATCTCAAACCACACCTTGGTTTCTTTTTTTAAATAGACCAGCGTGTCTAAAACAGGCTGCAAATGGCTTAAGGTAATTTTATTGTAGAAATTTTCCGTAAAACCTTTAAGGTCCACATTCGCGGCATCCATGTGTTCATAAAATTCTCCACGGGCTTCCGGGGTTATATAGCCGGCGGTGACGGCGATGGTTTTAATGCCAAGTTTATGACATTCAATAGCTGTATCTATAGCATATTCAGCGAATATCACGGGATCATTATAAGTGAAGGCAATACTTTTAGTTTCTAATCGATGGGCGGCTTTGGCGATTTCTTGAGGGCTTGCTTCTTGTGTCAGGCGGTCAAACTCTTTGGATTTGCTGATGTCCCAGTTTTGGCAGAATTTACATCCTAAATTGCATCCAGCTGTACCAAAGGATAAAGTTGATGTTCCCGGCAAGAAATGGTTCAAGGGTTTCTTTTCGACAGGATCAAGGCAGAATCCACTGGAGCGGCCGTAGGTGGTCAGGACCATTTGCCCATCAATATTCTGACGCACAAAACAAAACCCCCGCTGGCCTTCACTCAAGGTGCACAGGCGCGGGCAAAGATGGCATTGCAGATGGCCATCATCAGTTTTATTCCAATAACGACCTGGGTATGACATAGACAAACACTGTCATTCCCGCGCCTTCGACCAACGGGAGAAGCCCCGAAGGGCAAGCGGGAATCCAAAGATTAAGCTATTTTTTAATTGCTTCAGGAGATATTATACCAACGGAAACGATCATCTTGAGAGCTTCTTCCACCGTCCAACCGCAATCTAATGTTTGCGAAAGTTTGACAATAAAAATAATACCTGTCAACGGATGAGGAGCGGTAGGCACAAAAACTTTGAGCAGCTCTTCCCCATTTTGATCTTTGATGGAGCCGGTTATAAAGCCAAGCATCCAACCATTACCGTTGAAGGCATTCACCAAAACAGCTTTTTTAAAAGCCTGTTTTTGCGGATCGGTAATAGACAGGGTGTCAGAAATCTGTTTGCCGATCCCGTAAATGAATTTAATGATAGGGATACGCTCGGTAATGTTGTCAATGAATCTAAAAATTTGGCGGCCCAACACATTGCTGAATATTAAACCGATAATGTACAAACTGATCAAAAGCAGTAAAATGCCCAAACCCGGGATTTGGCGTATATCAATGTATTGCGCCAGGAATTTCATTACCTGCTTATCAATAAATTTATATATTATCTCTATAACTATGATACACAAAACCAGAGGTATAATGGCCAGAAGGCCCCGCAGGATGTAGATACGTATATGAATAAAGAATTTTTTCATAAGGGAATTATATTAGCACAAAATCATTGAGATAACATTAAAAAATACCGTTGAACTTTTATTCACTCTGGGATAATATAATTGCTTACAATTTAATTTTGTTTAAACATTATTGTCATTCTGAGGCAAAGCCGAAGAATCTCTTAAAGAATTAATTTTGTTGAGATCCTTCGCTGCGCTCAGGATGACGACTTACTATGAACCGTAAACCTTGCACACCAAATTTTAACACTCCGCCGGAGAAATTCTGCAAAGAAGAGCTCAATAAAATTACTGCCGGCTCTATCGCCGGGAATGTGCGTGCTGATTTTAGCGATCTTAGCCGCGATGATATTGTTTGGGAAACTGAGCAATTGGCCAAATCCCATGGTATCTATCTGGAATTTAACCGTGATAAAGAAGCTGCGGGTAATAAGGAATGGATTTATATGCTGCGCATCAGCATACCCGGCGGCGGCCCTGTAAGCCGTCAGCAATATAATGTAGTTGAGGGCATAAGCGAAAAATATACCAAGGACCCGGACGGTCATCCTTCCATACGCCTGACCAACCGCCAGAATATCCAATTGCATTGGGTTAAAAAACAAAATGTACCCCTGATTATTAAAGCTTTGGCAGAATCAGGACTCAATACGCTTAACGGCTGCGGAGATAATACCCGCAATGTCATGGGCTGCCCGCTGGATCATTTTTCGGATATTATAAAGACCAATGCCCTGGCACGTAAGAGCGGCGCTTATTTCCAGTTGCCAATGGAGCCGTTTATTTCAGTATGGCAAATTGATCCTGATAAGATCCGCAAGCCCGGTGAATCATTTGCCTACGGTAAAAACTTACTTAACCGTAAATTTAAAATTGGTTTTGCCACCGTCCATAAAGATACACACGGAAATTTGATTCCTGATAACTGTGCCGAAGTTTTGAGTGATGACGTGGGAGTGGTTCCTGTTATCAAAAATAATAAAGTGATCAAATTCCAGATTTATGTCGGCGGCGGGCAAGGCGAACGCAATGGCAAGCCTTCCATGGCCTGTTTTGGACAAGCCTTGGCCCAAGTGGATGAAGCCAATTTACTTAAAACATTAGATGCCGTGGTCCGTGTGCATCAACATTGGGGTGACCGTGAAAACCGCGTTTGGGCGCGGGTCAAATTTGTAGTCAAAAAAATGGGTATTGCCTGGTACCGCGAGCAAGTTGAAAAAATTCTTGGGGTTAAATTAGAATTGCCTGACCCAAATTTAGATCCAGGTGCCCGTCATATGCATCATGGCTGGATTAGACAACCCAGAAATGGCAGGTGGGCTTATGGTATGTACATTGAAAATGGCCGTATCATAGATAATTCCCCTAACGGCAAACTGAAAAGTTTGTGCAAACATTTGATGAACACCTATCCCATTGAGTTTATGATTACGCCCAATCAGGATGCTTTATTTGTCAATTTGCCTGAAGATATGAAGTCAGCTTTTGAAGCTGATCTTAAAAAATTTAGGTTTGGACAACGCAATGGCAAGCCTTATTCCACTCTGCGATTACTTTCCGGGGCATGTGTTGGCCGTAATACCTGCCGTTTGACTTATACGGACTCAGAAAAATTTGAACCGGAATTAATTGATCAATTAGAAGCCATGGGTTGGGGTGATTTAAAAGAATCTATCGGGATTACCGGCTGTGAACGCCAATGCTTCAGGCCTGCCACTAAAACTTTTGGTTTGATTGGCTCCGGTTTTAACCGCTATCAGTTAAAATTGATGGGCAGTGAAGACGCCCGCCATCAGGGATTGCCAATGCTTTCAGCTGACGGGAACAGTATTTATCTTAAATCCATCCCCCGCGAACGGGTGGCGCAAGTCATTGATGTTCTGCTTAAAAATTGGAAAGCGCACGCCCGGCCTAATGAAAGTGTCGGATATTTTCACCGGCGCATTGGGATGGAAACCATTATCTCTCACCTCAAAAAAGATCCCGCCACGTCTGATTTAATGGCCAAAACAATCCCAGCTGATTGTATTGTCAATTAATTTTACTACTTTTTATCAGAGTCACTTGTAATCGCAGCTCTTAACTCTACTAAAGCCTGGTCAATAGCTTCGATCGCCTTGAGCTTATGTCCGCCGTAATCATGAGCGGCTTTTTCCAGATCTGATTTAGCTCCTCTGAGCTTACGCATGGCTTTATGAAGATCCGGATAACGATCATGATGCGCAGGTTTCACTGTAACTGGAGTTGCAGCAGGAGCGGCAAGTGCTTGGGCCGGTGGTGAAGTTTGAGCAAAACTGGATCCTGTTAAAATAAAAGCACCAAACAACAACGGCATTAAAACTTTATTCATACAATCTCTCCTTCTTTAGTTAGGCTCTTTCGCAAGAAAGAGCTGATTTAAAATTATGCTCCGTCGGTGTAGAGTGTATTAGGCCTTGCAAACCTTAACACCCTGTTTTAACCACCGAAAGGAGCTTTAAATGCCTAAACTTGTTAAAG